>Ga0207886_10066_pt1 | contig 241331 bp, 233 predicted proteins | sample LinPmetageLP35_FD_184048 | JGI IMG/M metagenome (GOLD analysis project Ga0207886, IMG submission 184048) | Marine viral communities from the Pacific Ocean - LP-35 (SPAdes) | ecosystem: Environmental > Aquatic > Marine > Oceanic | place: Pacific Ocean | collected 2009-08-31 | reverse complement strand
ATTTCAAAAGAATCGATAAAGAATTAAAGGAGTTAATAATTATTTAAGTTGGTAGGTGTAAGTGGCGGTGAGGTTAAGCGAGGTGGCCGGAATGGGGGGGTGGCCGGAATGGTGGGGTGGGACGTTAGGTGCCAAACCCGGGCCGTGAGCCAGAACAGTGGTCCCGCAGCAATTAGCAACTTGAACCAGTCATCCATGGAGATAGTCGAGCTACAACAGGTCATTTTCTACATCTCTACTACGGACCAGATGCAAGGCGGCGGCAACCATTTTTGGAAGCTCGACATGCGCAACTTCACTCCGCGCAACAACTCAACTAAGCTCATTCACGTTGCGGCCTTCCCGTCCAAACCACTCGTCCTCAATGGTTCAGCACGCCTCTCTCGGAATACCATCCTCTGTGCGGATTCCTGGGCGGGACTGATCTGGAAGGTTGAGATTCCTACAAATGAAGGCGCGCCTCTGATCAGTGTCTGGCTGGAACGTGCAATCTTCGCACACAACCCTGACCCGGCCAATTCGATGCACCGGGCGTGAACGGACTACAATACAACCATAGGGCGAAGAAGCTGGATTTTACAAACACAAGTTACTTGAGATTCGGCAACGTGAGTGTCGATCCAAATACACTTGAGCCTGCCACAGAGCCCCAAATTGTCACAGAGAGCCGTATGCAGGGGGATGATTTCCTCGTGGACGTCGATGCGAACGTGGCCTATGTTACAACACATCGAGAGAATACAATCGTCAAAGTGGATCTAGCCACTGGTGTGAATACCACGATTGCGGGAGATCCTTTTCACACTGATATGATCGGGCTTACATCGGGAGCGTGGGATAGAGGAATGGAATGGGAGGGAAATCGGCATATTTTATGACTGATGGAGGGATCAAGAATCCGTACAACGAAACTGTCAGAGAGGCCAAGGTGTTGAGGGTTAACGTCACCTAGAGAGCGGTTGCCCCAGTATACGCCAAAGATGCCAAGGGTCTATTAGTGGTAGATTATCAGACATGACAATTTCTTGTCATGTATCTGTAACTCTTGGGTTCGACTTCGAGACGGCGTAACAAAGAAAGGGTGAATTCGGGATATTTCTACACACGTTAATGGCATACCTTCCCGACTTCAAGTATTGTGCCCATAAAACAGTTTGTTTGCTAGAAAAAGCGCAGCATGACACATATTGTTAGGGACACTATTTGAATCTATACGTCATTCAACTCGAGCGTTGCAGTCATTGGTATTCAGGCGCAATCCAGTCGAGTCGTCAACGAAGATTGTATGAATGGATTCCTCGACTGTGGTAGTCCTTGCTAAGGGTGAGAAGGGCATCGTTTAACGACACTGCAATCATAGATTAGGGGGCATCTTTTGTGTCGACGGGCTAGTCAGCTGATTGGGTTGCCCAGGACTACACCCCGGGACAAACAGAGACCTCTGGGCTGGATACGGGGCGGTCACCTGCTCAAGATTATTGACATGCGATAATTTTTATCAAGAACTCCCCCTGAATATGAATAGAATTACTGTTGACGTCTAGGCTTCCATAATTTATGTGCTTGTATTGAGATTACCATTTACTACAGCCAGAAACTCGGCATTGAATTGATGTCGTTGTCGAACCAGTCTTCGATACTGAAATTGATCCCCTCCATAACATTGTCCGTCATATTATCAACCCCTAAGGCTGGAATACCAACCATATCCTCTGCATGCTTGTTGTCTTCGGTGTCGAGACCAACGTCCACACCATTCTCAGCTCTTTCTGTTCCTCCTGAAATTTCCCTTTTTCCATCACGCCAATGGTCAACAATACGTCCCGTGTCATCTGTCATAGTTCCCGTATCTTCGTTCCCATGATTAGATTCATCCTCATCATCATATTGTGAATCGCTGTCGTCATAGTCCCTCTCGATTTCTTCGAATCGTCTGGGATATTGCTGCTGCTGGCGTCTCTGGCAATATGCATCAAAGGACATTTTGGAAGTCTGACGTTCAGACGGGGGTCGGTGGATGCAAGATTCTAAGACCTGCCTCGCATCGTAGCCACAGAGCTCAAGTGCTTCGATCCACTCGTCCTCTCGTCCATATGCAGAAGCCACCATGGAAGCTGTCTCATCAAGATCGTTGCTTGCGTATACATCGGCACCGGCACTTATGAATACCATAAGAAGTTCCTTTGGCGCTCTGATGGACTGGGTCCAATGATATTGCCAAATGAACATCTTTTCTGCTGTTTTCTTTGATGTGGTCTCAAAATATCTTTTGCTTTTGAGGACCGTGTGAAGGACGGTGTTTCCAAAACTGTCGCGACATGAGATATCGGCTTTTCGCTCTACAAGAAGAATAGCCTTTTCAACCACGTCAATAGCTTGTCCGAAAAAATATCCGCAATGGCTTGCAAGCAGCATCAGGGCAGATAATTTTTCCCCAAAGTATGATTCGTACTCTCCATTTAGATTGAAGAATGGTAGCCCAAGGTCGAGCATATCCTTCAATGTTTCCTAGCAATCATTAGCATAAGCTAAGGCTCTTTGAACGTAAGTGTGCTCACCACCGATCTTTCTCCGACTGCGTTGATGAAAGTGCTGATCCAAATGCCATCGCCATGGTCTATTTTGAGCGACAGGTCTGCGTCCGCATCTAACATGATCCGAAAGCATCGGCGCATCTCAAGGCGCTCCTTTTCGCTGCACTCAACCTCGAGACTTTTCGCGCTACTATGTAGAGGTCTAGAATATGTTAGAAGTTATCAACACTAATGAAGAGACGCATTGCAGAAAGGTGGCACAATATTGATTGGTAGCGGACAAGAAAGTTAACATTACCCTATGAATCCGCCCAGGTCACGTTCCATCGCATTTACGTCCGCCTTCATATCTACTAGAAATTTGCACGTAGCAATATTTAATCCTTCAATTGCATACTATTATAGGATTAGCATTTTCAAAGAACCACCTAAAGCAACTCACATTGAGCAGCGAACGGCCTTCCTCATCGCGGACAGTCAACGATGAACTACGGCTTTCAAGAATCTCAACAAGCTGTTGGACTGTCCCATATTGGACGATTCTGAAGACTTCCGAATTGTTTGGGATCACTGCTTGGTATGTTATTGATGCAGATGGATCGTGGTGTGGACTGAAATCGAGTACGATACGAAGAGGAGATCCCTCGTCACCTGGTGGTAAAAATGCTAGCCTAGCAGCGATGATTTTATCAGCTATCGTGCTGGAGCCTCCCTGAGTGTTGACATTTGAATTGATCGATACAGCCCAAAATGACGCGTCCACTCTTCCGCGAAGAGTCATCCAGGTAGTGTGCCTGTTAGTGACCTGTGGCCCATTGGGGCCTTGATCCCGTATCACATTGGCAGATATAAGTTTACTCGTGTCTTTCTCTCCTCAGTATACAATAACTTCGACTTTGAAGGCTCGCATACCTTTTAATTTATCACTCACGTAAATTTCGTCGGTTATGTTCATCATATTCCGAATTTGGACGATGTCATCCGCCACAGAAACGTTCCGGCAAGTATCGTTCCCGTCCTTTCCAAGGGTGAACTCATGCCCAAGAAAATATTGTTGAAGATCGTTGAAAACTGCCCGTGTGTCTTGTAAGCGTATCATCTGATTTGGTCTCTGGGCATACTTGAGCAGTCTCTGTGTGAGAGTACTTGCCATGTTGCTCTCAGCCGTTGTTTCACTGCCCAGTCGTTGACGGCTCAAAAAATCTGGAGGTAATTGTTCCACAATCTCACAAGCCGAGTCAGTGTATATGCTGATACCGCTTGGCAATGCTACAATCTTCAGTGTGATGCAAATTAAAAATTTATACAGAATGACTCACGGGAGGGCGGGGTCGCAGGTACAGATGACTGATTCAAGAGGTTCTTCTTCCACCGGAGCAACGTTTTCTCATCTTTTTCGCGTTCTCTAACTCGGACAAGGCTTTTCTTCTTTTCATCTGCACGGACTCGATGTTGTAGACGGTTCATAACCACTCTCTGATCTTTGATTCTCACATTCTTTTCGATGTTCATCTTCCGTATTTGAGATTTATATTGACGCTCACTACATCCAAGTAGCAATTAGTATATAGTTCCAATTGATGAATATATCTGCAGACTTTGTGCTATCTCCATTTGCTCCTAAGAAACAAAGGCAGGAAGGAATTTTTCTTCCCCGTCATCCATCAATCTCACCATACTTACTTTGCAGTGAATCCAAGCTCCTCCTTCATGATCTCACTCAACTCCTTGATAGTCTTGCCCTCGGTAATGTAGAGCTCTCTTAACCGAGTTTCGTGAGGTTTCCACTGCTCTGCAGAGATAGTTGGCGCTTTGGGAGCGCGCTTGCGAGCGCGCTTGGCTGTCAAATTGTGTACTGTTTGATGGGTACCGGAGAATTTGTCAAGAACTGGCAGAAGCTCCTGGCTTTGTAGTGATAGATCCAGTGAGTAGCTGAGCCGTTTCCCGAGTACCGGAAGGCCTGGTTGGGGAGTGTTTGATGCCTGTACATTCAAACGAGTGTCGTAGGAGAAGGAAGGTTCCAAGGATGGCTGGGGGTAAGAATGCAGGGAACCATGTCCCATATCGGGACGCATATTCATGATTTCCTCATCGAACACGTCCATGATCTGTGAATAGTTGATTTTAAGCAGAAGAAGAAGAAGAAGATGAGATGAATGCTTTTAAGTTGTGCCGCAGGCGATCCGCTCGATTAAATATGCCAATTAACACCCAACGAGTCGACAGGAAACGAAAGGTAGATAGATTCCATACCATGTAAGCCACGTGGCGGGGCATCATAAGATACTATCCTTCACAGGCACCTACTCGCGGTCCGGCCGTGCATCACGATCGCTTTCCCCTCGCTTGTACTGTAGCGCCATCCCGCGCCTCTCCTTGGCAAGACATTCTCGCCTGCGCAAAGGTGAAGAAAAAGTCCTATCGCTTGGCGAACCACACCTGTTGAATATCACGATGGAGCCAGAGCTGCAAAAGTTCAGATTGTACTTTTTGATGTACCCTCGACTTTGACAGACGGTGCGCTCGACGATCGGCAATTGGTTGTTCGCATACATAGTACTTTTTAATGTTGGGCGTATGTGGTTCTAGCTGTGGCCTGCGGCGAATGCCACTTCAGAACAAAAAGAAATATCATATATAAGACGCCCGGATGCACATATGAACTGACCTTGAATTCAATCTTACCTGTAACCTTCAGCGAAGATCCTGCACTGACATTATGAGTAAGATATTGTGTCCAGATAGAATGTTGTTTAAGATACTAAACGGCACCAGCTCTTTCTTGGGGAGACGTCATCGCGCTCTGTAGTCTCATACTCAGTGTGCCAGCTACCATTGCGACAATTTGGGGGACGGTCATCCATTGCAGAAGCTTTAAGCAGTCTCAGGTCCGTTCAAAGTTCTTCTAACATGTAAACTTATTTGCTGTCGAGCTAGGGACTGATATTCTGAAGGCCGGGAACATACCCCTCCAATCTAGAGCCAAGCCCCTCGTGATTCAGTGCATCGCGCGGATGGGCCCTGGAGAAAGCTCGTAACTCCGGGAAGAAAGGTTTGGGAAGGACGATAAATCATGCTCTGGCTTTTCAGAGAAAGAGATGCCAGCAATCATGAAAGCCAATCATGCCTACAAATGTATCCTGTCGGAAGGGTCTGTCTATGTGTATGGAGCGCTCAACAAGGTTAGATGCACCAGGATGAGGGAGGTTGAATAATGTAAACGATTTCCGCTCTAGTCTGCAAGAATTCCGTATTTCTTGACGCTCCTTGCACTGATCCTTGAGTTTCACCAATCATTCAACAATGAGTTAGTCGAAGTTGGAAATGACATGAGCCAAGCATTCAAGCCAAAGGCAGAGCGGTAGGAAAGGGACCAGTTAGAAAAAGACAATCCGATCATGCTGTTCTCCAACACTGCGACATGCCCAAGGCTTACTTCCGCTCAGGGATCTGCGCACCTGGGAGAGCCCGAGCTGCACAGGCTTCATTCCCCAGAAAGAGTTTTCTTTCGACCAATCAAACAGGCTCAAAAGGTATCTGCCCTGATAAGCCCTGCCCCTTAATCTCCACCACCAGCCCCCGGTCAGGCACGCAGGAACGCCCCGAAAGAGAGATGCATGTCGCAGTTGAAGGGATACGACAGCGAGAAGTCCAGCCAGGCAGCCAAGGTCCAAGCCAATACTATTCCTGTACTGGCCTGCGATCCATTCTACCGTAAAGTATAGAACAATGTGAGAAACTCTGCTGCATCACTTGAGGTTCAAGGCATACAAACTAGCTTTCGTCGACACACGTCTGATAACTGAATCTGCTTGCACCTGTGAAAACTCTCCAGTCATTCTTTCGCTTGGATACCGTACTGTTCGGCTAGACTAGACGGGCACACGATGCGGACTTCAGTGCCTCGCGTCTTGATTCTTCACTGAGATTATTGACCTTCAGCTTGCGTTCTCGACACCTGACCTGCATGCTCTTCTTAACACAATACTCCCCACTGGTGGCTTCGCTCATAGTCGATAGCGTACCCACGGTATTCTGACGGATTCACGATCTCTGCTCAGTTTAAATCCGGCCCAAGTCTCTGAGCCTCCAGGAGACAGCCACTGAATGGTCTTCATGGTCGTCTGGATAGGGTGCCTCAAATTGCGGTGATCGTCATCTGAGATAAAGCACTGCCGGGCCATTGCTAGGGGCTGGCCGTTGCTAAAGACACTGCGCGGATTGTATTGGACTTCATTTCTTCCGCCTTTTCAGCTGGACGCTCTCAATACTAGCTGAAAGGTGTAGATTTTCCCCTCAAAGGCCACGATGAACCTGCTTTCGAAATAGCTATGACTGCCTCAATTTGATGTTTAAGAAACTTAGATACACTCACAATATTTTTCGGGGCGACAGCTACATCTTGTCTTAGTTTTACCATTATTGAGTCGGTGGACGGCTCAGTAGTGGCTAGGAGGCGGCGTGCTGACATTGTATTCGCTTATCGACAATCGGAGACCTGACCTCTCACACACGGAGACTTCTCGTACGCATGTTTGGTACTTGCTGCTCCGTGACGGGCTTCTCTATCTGTTTTCCTTCCTCGAATTTTTTGTTCGGAAAGGTAGGCCTACATCGGGTGGGAAATCGAAAGACTTGGTCCCTGTTAGTCCTACATTTTGGCGCTTCCTCAGGATTTGGCAGCTACCAACTTGACTGTGGCGCCGCTATCATCAACGGAGAAGCATTTGCCTTCCGAGAAAGAAGGTTGAGTATACGGGGCATTCTTATTGTGGTTTGTTCGAGAAGTAGATTCGTCATCACATTTCGTGACAATTGCCCAGAAGCTTCTGCAAACATTGAGTGTGAAGGAGCGGGGTCTACCCTCGCTTAATTGTGGGCATTATTTACATAAATAATGAGAGGTTGGATCGCGGCGAAAGTGATTAGACACTTCTGACTTGTTGATCCTGCTCTCATCAGGATTGGTGAGTATTTCATCTCGGTACTGCTTGTTTGTCTATTCTAAAGAGCGTCCGATGTGCTGATACTCGCTTGTTTGGGAAGGAGAACCCAGAAGCCGCTTGCAGGACGTCTTCTTTGTCATATGGCACGTCTAAACCGGAGGGTTATGTATTGATAAAAGAAACTTCGTATAGCACATACTTGGCGGACGGTTTCATACTATGTTGCCGACTTGCCATTCTGCCGTGGTTCTTAGAGCAGACGCTCGGCGCCTCCCCTCATCCAATATTTCCAAGTCGGACTCACCATATTTTATCCGAATTCGCCGCCACTGCGATGGGTGCACGTTTCAGAGAAGACCCAAATATCGGGCTATCATGAGAACCTGGCTGGAGAGCGACAAAATTCCTCGGTCAAGGCAGCTTCGGCATCGTCAGCCTCTGGGAATATACGGGCAGACGCGAAAATTCTCCACGGACCACACAAATAGCATTGAAGCATACTTCCGGCTGGAATTTGTCTGACCTTCTTTACGAGAGCAAGATTCTGGATGATCTGAACAGAGCTAATTCAAGGCATATTGTCAAGCAATCGAGGCCACCATTCCAGCGTAGACAGCACGATGGGTCCCTTCAGATGGGAATGTTCTTGGAGTCTTGTCCCAACGGTGTCCTAGATGATTTGATGGATCCTCAGAGGAGGTACCCTTTGATCGTGGAAAAGGATCTGTGGGATCTGCTTTACTGCTTGAGTCTTGCGGTCTCAGCTATAGTGAGAGGGACTGAGAGTCTGTCGTCTAGGCTGGTAAGTGATGGGAAATGTCCCGCTTGGTCGACTTTCCAGCTCTGAACATCTCCTTTCGAAGTTTGATCGTGTTCATTTATATCAGAGGCGGAGCTGATCTGCCCTTCATCAGGTATTCCATGGTCTCTCAATACGAACTAGCTCATTACGAGTAAGTCTATTGGTATGATTGAATCAATAATCACTAGAGAATACCATGTTCTAGTATGAAGACAGACAACGGTAAGAAATAAACTTCGAATTGTTCCAATCAGTGCTCATATATCATGGCAGTCTTCTTTGGCAATCAGGCGACAGGCAGAGATCCCGAGCACGAACGATATCCTGTTTTGAAAGTAATTACAACTCCTAATCATGTTTCTCCAAAAGGATGAATCGGGTCAGGCAATTGACAGGTTCTAGGTGGGCGACTTCGGGCAGGGTCTGTGGGAGCCGAAGGGTGCAAGCCCAGCAGCTGCAGCAGCGCGTCGTGAAATCTCATGGCGACCTCCGGTATGATACCTTCTCATCTGCCACATCCGCTAATTGACACAGGAGAGCACCTACGGCATGTCCTTGTACATAGTTTACCCGCAAGTCACGTCTGATTTTTTGTCCAAACCTCTCAATATAGTGCTGATCTACCACAGGATGAAGGCTTGCTACGAGATCTGAAAGGAGAGCAAGAAGGATGCAGCGTGTCAAGACTACATTCAATATCTTGAAGCGCAAAAAGCCTAAGGCTCGGAGGTAGTGAACCGGTCATGATACATTGCTTCTTTCCTCGCACTGTACCTAGCGGCCAAGGACGACAAAGGCACTCTATTGTTCTTCTAGCTCAAGAATAAATTTTGATATAGCCAGCTTTCACGCAGCGAGAGCCATCACACAGTCGTCGAGATACTTCTGGTTATTCGGCAATTCTAGATATCTTGCGGTGATTTGTTCCAGTTCTTCCATCCTCTTGTAATCGGCGAGGCCGATCTCTTCTGTTCCCATGTCGACATTAAAGCGGAAGTACTTGGTATTGGCATAGTGCGGTCGCCGATTGAGGTTGCTGACATGTCGCGAGAAGTCTTTGCCCTTCGCTTCAGTGTTAGTGGCAAAACCAACCACCGAGGCGACCGTCGAGGAAAGCGAGAACCACGACTCAGAAGGAGTGCCCGCTTTGACATGCCCACAGCCGAGACTGAGGACACACGAGACTTTGGGCTCAGGCTCGTTGGGTTCCACAAGATCATACCGTGCGGCCCAAAGTTGATCAATTGGATTGTTGTTGAGTAGCCCCCCATCCCAGAATACGAGACTGTTCCACTTCACCTCGGGGAAGTAGGTTGGCGCTGCTGATGTTGCACATACAGTCAGACCAATAGTTGCCTCAGACTGATGCTCCTTCATGATTCTGTTCAGTTTTGAGGAAGTGTAGTTGACGTCGTGAGGGTATGAGCGGAAGAGTGCTGTTTCGGCCCTGTTCTGTGCTGTGGTGCACAAGAACCTACAAACATTAGCATCGTAGACTACATTCGCATTTGTCATGACCATGTCGATTTCGCATAACTCACATTCTAGCGGCTCCATTTCTGGCCAACAATGCCTGTCCCTTCGCTTTCTTGTCTTCCTCATCTAGAGGAAATTGTTCCACCACAAAGTCGATTGCCTTCTTCAGATCCGCATCATCGAATTGAGGAGCGTGGCCAACCACTTTACTCTTTCCAATCCAGCTACCTGCAGCACCCATCCAGCCGAGATTGTACCCCATAAGCTTTGGGCTGAAAACTTGCTCCGCAATTTGCTTGTACATTTTGATTGCATCTCCTGTTGTCATGCGAAGACGGAACAGCATGATGGATATGATGCCACCTGTGCTCGTTCCGGCAGCGAGCTCGAAGTAATCTGATGGGCGACATGGTTCCTCGGAGTCAGGGTTCGTCTTCTTCTTGACCCGCCTCATAATCTCATCAATGATCATGAGAGCTGAAAGGCCCTTCACACCGCCACCATCGAGAGACAATAGCCTGAGGCCATTGGGGTGCTTTGCCGCCGGGGAGTAAGGCTTGATGTTGTTGTTGATGGTAGTAGACATACTGGTGGTCTACAAGACAGATTTCAGTGTATTGAACGATTGTCAATATGAGGGTGCCATGGAAGAAATAATTGAGGTCTGGTCTGTTATGAATCTTTCCTTCTGGTGTTGCTTTTATCGAGGCCTGTGAGACATCAATTTCCACGTTCGTGGGCCAGCCAGCATTGCTTTCCCGTCTCTGCTTTTTCGTCTCTAAAGGCCTAGAACGGCTCGGAGTCGTTTCTGTCATGATTCCTTTAGTCCAGCCTGGTCTTCGACTGGGACTCTGTCTCAATATTTCGAATGTGAATGGGCATTAATGGGGCTCTCCACTGTGGCTGCATATTTAGCGGCGGGCTCTCCCGTTCTGGGAAGCGCCACTATTTTCTGTCGCACCTGAAGCTTTCGCAGTAATGTCCACCTTGCCGCAAGCAGAATTTCAGCTCCCCATTTTACCAAATAACCCTGAGTTAAAGACACTGCCAGCATATTTCACCGCGAGTATGGAAAATTTCATCCGATTAAGTCTGTGAAGTGGAGTCGTAAACCTGCAGGACGCTGAATAGTGATGCGGCTGTTCAGCTTAATAGGCTATGAGGGATGTGTCTAGCGATATGCTGGGATACTTGGATTGGCAATGGACGATCCTTGCAAACTTCCATCGGCATGAGATATTAGTGTCGTTTTTGACGTGGCCGAATGAAAGCTGAATCTAGTAAATTCTTTGCATTGGAATTTCCCTCTGATACGGCCTGCTTGTACTTGTTATAGTCTCCACCCAATACACATTTCTCTGCTGCAGCCTCACGCCGCACACAACCACGTTTGATTCCATTCGATGAATTCTGGCTTACGCAAAACACCTCCCAGGACTCTGACTCTTCTCTCTAGTACGGAGTAACTGGCGGTACGTATCCCACGGGCCTCTGTGGCACAGCAGCCCTCCCAGCAGTCCCATCCCCTCCAAAATCCCCAAGTTCAACATCCGTCTCCCCACCAGTTCCAACAGCAGTTTCCTCCGCCAGTTCTCGCCGTCTTTTCGCCTCCTCATATTCTGCTCGGTCAGCAGCATCACCCCTGCGCCATGCTCGGGGAAACCACCAGCACATGAAAATGAACATGCAGACGCCTATGCTGGCGAGGACTGCGACGGGTACGACGACCTTTTGATCAACTTAGTACCAGCATTTTGAAATTGATATACATGGGAACTGGATGAGGTTGAAGTGGCGGGATTTGAAGGCGGGGTAAAAATGCACTAGGAATACATACTGCATTGTTCACCATCGTTGCTGGAATTGGGTATCAAGCACGAACAATGTTGATGATGAGATATGGTTATATGGTGCAGCGAGCCAATATTTCTGCCACTGTGAAACAAACACTGCACAGGATGCGAGAAGGCGTGGAGCTGGGGATGCTTGCTGAAGCGAAGGAGCGTAAACACTTTACAGCAAGAAGCGAAAACAGAAGGTACCTAAACAAGCTTTGTGGAGAAGTGTGGGAAAGGGCCTCTTTAACGTGGACGGAATCTGGGGTGCTGCTGGAGCAAGAATGTCAATGGGGGAGGCGTGGCGCTAAATCCCCACTGTAGTGTAGCTTCGGCGGGAGTAAACATCCGCATAGCTGGTATTGGTGGTGAACACGACCAAGTTCTTGGAATCGGCCCTTTGTTAGTCTTGGGAGGCTAATGACTGTCAACCTCGCAGCTTTTCGGTCTTTCTCGAACCTCGATCCTCACGATCATCATATGCGACTTTATCTCGGGGCCGAAATCTGGAGGTGGTCGAATCCGATTTGCTCGTCAAGCGGAATAATTTCAAGTTTGGTTTGATAAGTCAAGAAGCAAGGGAGTGGTACCTAGTCGATCATCGCTTTCTATGTACTCCTTTCTATCCAACCGAACCAAATCTATTCGATCCAGAAAAGAAAGAGAAAACTCCAGGCGCCCGCCCATCATGACATTCGTACACCACCAATAGTCGCAGGTCACCGCTCACCACTGCTTAACATATTGATCCGATCCCATAATCATCTGCTCCATGTTCAATCTCGCACTCAGAACGATGAAGTCCGTGACGCCCTTTTGTCTTACCGCATCCGAATTCGCAACGTTGATATCGCTATCTTTGTTAACCGATCCCGCAGGGCGATGATGCTGAAATAGCTGAGGCTCGACCGAATAGCATTTCAGATCCAGAAATCCATCTCGACAGAGATACGCCATGCCATTATCAATTGCCAAGTTCGCACCAGCCTTGATCGCCAGAGCCATCATGATCTTCTGGGCACCACGATAGGATACCGCATAGCCAAAAGTACACATCGGTGCACCCGCTTTATGCACGATACGAGTCTTTTCCGGAAGGTCTTTCAGACCCTTCAGCCAAGGCTGGTGGGCTTTTGGCGCAACCGTCTCGTCGTTTGCGATTGTGTAGCGACGATCGTCGTTTTTGGGCAAGACGTCGCCGCAGTGACCAGGCCAGAGAATGTCCCAGTCGTCGCCATAGGGAGAGTGTTGAGGTTGAGAAGGCTTGACACCAGATAGAAAGCGAACACCTTTGGCGAATTCCGCAAGCTGGCAAAGCAGACGTATGTCCCAGTCCGCATCATCTTCCATGATGAACACGCTTGCGAAGTTATTCTCGAGTATGCTTTGTAAAGCAATAGACATCAGTAGGGTCTTCAGAGCGAGAGTTCGGGAGATGCAAGAGACTTCCAAGACGAACCTGCGGATTGCGTTCAAATGGCTGCGCCAGGTACCGAGTGCCCCATCTTTCAAATTAAGCCCCTGTAGACGACTATCAGAATCTCCGGTTCATGGCTTCAAGTCCGTACATACCGGTGGTCGAGTCTTATCTAATATTTGGTCGCCTTTCACAGCATCGAAGAATTCTACCTCGAATCCGGTCAATGACGCAGACAAGACGAAGGCATCTCTTTTATCTGACCGCTCCGGCAGACCTAGCACAAGAATCTTGTGAAACTATGGGCGCTTGTCAAAAAGTGATCAAAACATGGGAAGGAACACGAGGTATGATGTGGGATGGGACACAGCATACCTCCAGTGTTGCGTTACTTGCGCGACCGATTTCCGATGTCGTGTCTATCGTCTTTCTTGCCGAGGCAGACCTGAAATTTCCATTGCTGGAACGAACTGGTTGACTCGAGAGACCCCAAATCGATGGTGTCGACGAGGCGCTTCCGTGATTGCGCAAGGACAACAGCAAGATTATAGTTGCGATTGCGCACCCGACAATCAGATAAGGCGAGGACTTGAGAGATATCATGGCGTTCTTCTTCGCACGTCGGAAGTAACGCTGATTCATGAAGTATCTTGACGAGGCGGAATCATGAGATGGAGAACAGGTACAATGCACTGGAAAGGGGAACAGTGGTGCCAGCCTTATTGAGGAGGGCAACAGAAAAACCAGCGCCTAAAATCGAAGAAGTGGTCTGTCAGCCACCCTGTCACGGGCCAGGCTCAATTCAGCGGAATCATACCCGTAGCAGGGTTACATACGCGCCAGCTGCTTCTTCTGTTCTAGCAAATGACATGATAACTTGGCGTTGGACCCGAGGGAGTGGTTGTCTGGTGGCTAAGCGAGGCGTGCCCCAGTTTGATTCCAATCGAGAGCAGTATGGTGGAGCAAGTTTCAACTCATTACCAGAAGAGAAAACCAACATTCAAGGGTCATGTTCCATCGCATGAGTTGAGAGTTTTGCAATCTAATGGCATGCTGTTACTGGACTGATGCAGATACCCATGGCGGTTTTGCAAACTATCAATGCGCAGCAGCCAGGTCTCATTTCCGATTGTGAACAGGAGGGTGCCGGTCTGCAAGTATCCACCCTTTGCACTTTTAGTGTTGTCACCGTCGTTCTCATTGGAATGTATATGATCAATACAAAATGGCTCAGTCTTTGATCTTCGAGACACCATCGAAGTCCGTTAGAGCAACTATTCCAGTCAACATCACTTGGAATCCGCAGACATTCGGTGCAGGCTCAGGCAGCTTCGCGCTTAGCTTATGGCTTCTGCGATCGGATTCTCCGGGGAACGAGATAATAAACAGTTACCTTCCACAAGTTCTTGCTCGCATGTCTTCTTCTGTCTACCTTCGGAGAGTCGTCGCTGACTTCTTTCAAGAAAACCAAAGTGTTTTTGACAACATCGTTGTCTGGACGCCAACGCTAGACGATGTCACTGTCGATGTTCCACAGCTTGGGAGCGATCAGTTGGCATGGGAGAAGACCAACGATAATCCAGAGCTGAGCCCTTTTCTCACCAAGTTTAAAGGCTTCTCGCGAGGCTTCACGGTTCAACGTCCACTCGCCGACTCGTCTTCCTCCTCATCTTCACTACCATCGTCTTCAGCATTATCATCATCGTCATCATCTTTGTCCATTTCCTCACCGACTTCATCCGCCACTACAACTCCAGCTCCCACTCCTGCTGCCGGCGTAGAGTCATCAGCCAGCAACAGTACGGCTAGCTCAACAAACAATCTTCCCATAATTCTTGGCCTAAGCATTGGGCTTGGGCTTCTTCTATTGATTGGTATTGGCGCTGCTTTTTGGGGGGTACGGAGGTATCGCAGATTGAAAGCCACAGCAGCATCCCATCAACCGCAGGAGGCGTACATGTCACCAGGACCATCCATTCATCACAAATGGGAACTAGGAGGCTCGAGGGTGCCTGAAGCTGTAGAGATGTCAAGTGAGAGATACAATCGCTGAGCGAACACGAATTTGATGACAGCAGCTGTACATAGATAATTGGCGTGCTTCTGCTCTGCAGCTGCAGGTGCATGACTGCGATGTAGACGTAATTTTGCGATGATTAGCCTAGGATTGTCCACTCAATCGAGGCCGATCACAATGAAGGCATATCAATATCATCGAGACGCTAGCGACACTCACATCATCCTACTTCCTCCTCCTCCCTCCTACAGGTCAACAAAATGCACATGCATGTTGCTAAGAAACATAGCAGCAGTAATGTTTCAGATGCGAGACCATTGCCACCTTAGATTCTGTGAACCGAGTCTACGGCACAGATTTTATGCCGTGATGATGGTAAAGGCGACTCCGAACTGTTTCACGCGGTATCAGCTACCTATGGAAACCAATGAAGAGCAATGAAAGCAGTAATCAATGCCAAAGGACGAGGCGCCGTAACTTGACGATCGTTGGTTCGAAGGTGCTCCGCCGCCACGTTATTTCCAATCGCAAAAGCCTGTTTGGGGCACATCGTTGGGGATTTTGAATCTTTATCTTTGAATACGACTGGAGGCTTGGTGAGTACTCTTCCGAGATTAGGCACATCGATTTGCCAGCTCTGAAATCTCCCAAGTCACTTTGGCGAGAGCGCCGCTTGTGGCTGAAGGATTCGTCGGTGGCCGCGACAGAGCGCTTTGCTGGTGCTATGATGTGATAGGTGATTCCAATTCCAACATGGTGATATCTCAAGCCCAGCTGACATTCTTGTCTATCAATCTCGAATATGCAACCAATAGAGGTCGTGCCATGCAAGTTTGCTGAGTTATCTCGTCTTGGTTTCCGAATTGCCATTTATCGCTTGGACAAGTTGAGCAGGACACAGAGACTTTTCCAAAGGGAAGGATCTCCCTGCAGTTTCCAGATCCAATGTTCCAGGCGCGTGGTACGTTTGCGCTGACAGAATTTTGCTCGACTAGGAACCCAATCCACCGTGAGGAATATGAAGGCGTAAGCAACAAATAGTAGGTAAAAAGCTTCTGCTCTCAGATCAGCCTGCAAACGACAACTTGGCTAAGATGAGAAGGGTCTCCATCAAGAAAGAGGAGCAGATTTGCACAATTTGATATCGAAGATATCTTGCCGCGTCTGGGTGCATGGCGCGATGTTTTTCCCGGCCCCCTGTAGCCATAATTAACTTCGGCTAATTCGTGGCGCCCGGGTAATTAGCTCTTTGGAGGAAGGTGCCGGGTCTTCCCCGCTGGTGACATGGGTCGGGCCATTCTCAGGGCTCGAGCATTGGCTACAGAATCGCTGAAGTCGTCAGTTTGGGTCCGCACCTCACCCTGCGCCCTGCGCCTTTAGCCTTCGATCGACCCCCGCTAGCCTACCTTTGTTACTGCCCTCGTCTTTCCTGGCCGCATCGATTATTTTGAGCGTTGCAGAAACCTAGTATCATGTATAAAGGTTGTTGGTTTTGAACTGTTGGTACTGAAGACAGGGAATGTAAGCGCTGGCTGTTCAGCGTTTCCCTTGATAAGATGTTGTTGTCCCCCAGATCTGTGTTATTTCTACTCCTCATCAATCCAACTGCTCAAGTAATACTACAATAGACCTTTTCAATATTCCTGTTCTCTTAGACATTAGAGTTTACATTTCTTGCTCCTCAGTATGCCTCAGCTCCTTTGTATCTGCTCCATTTTACTTCTCTTTCTTTACTCTACTTCTGCGAGCCCGCTTGGCGTTGTCGCATCACAACCTCCTCCATCAACTTATTCAAAGATTCCTCACAACCCCGTCTCATTCTCGCCACCTTCTCAGCATGCGATCCCGCATCATCATCAGCCATTATCTAACGAAGACTCTGCTCTCCATGGCACAGTCAAGGTCTTTCCGTCTCATCCAGATCAACCGATCCCAGTGGCATACACAATATCATCACGAGTATGCGCTGCATTGATCTCCGAGCTCACATACCTCATGAGCGACCTCTCACAACAATTACTGTCCGAACACATCGCTGGAATACCATTCCCAATACCCCCCGGAGGGCAGAAGTTCCCGTTGCCAGTCTTCCTCGCAGGAAACATCACAGAGCAGCTCTACCGGACGCAGTATGTTCTCAGTCTTGCGCTCAAGCTGACTCCGCTCGAGGAGACTCTGCAAGTGGTGACGACATCTCATTGGCGATCGATCATGTCCTTGTTGGAGCAAAGTGCGAAGGAGTTGGCTCAAGATGCTAGGGAAGGAAGCGGTGCGGGGTTGGGGAGCGTTCTGGTCTTCCAAGCGGAGACGTCTGGCATAAGATTACATGCTGAGTGGAAGATTTGGAGTATCAAAGATGGAGTGGCTGTGATGTGCGAGAGTTGATGAGCGCATTTTGTCAGTCTTGAAACCACTACCGTTGAGATTGCAGGATGGGTGTTCTCCGTTGGGTGCTGGCACTCACTTGGACTGTACAAGGTTGTCAGCTTTGTATTCTTGAACAGTGTATACAGAACCAACAATCTAAAAGTTACCACTTACAACGTACTGCTGGTGGTTCCTCAAGGCCACCTGCCCACACTTCTCACCCTTTCTTGCCAAGAAAATGGCCATTCTCTTGTATCAAAGCGGTAATCACTCGCACAGACGAGGGCAAATAATTAGAAGACGACCCGATTACTGATCAACTAGCTCATTCTTCGCTTGGACTTTCTTAGCGATCCGGCATGCTGTGAAAGCTTCCCGAAACCTTCTTGGGCTACTCTACGTTAGTAGCATTCTTGGTTAGTGATCAAAGCTCTGAGAACCTACCGGCATATCGGGTGAATTGGACCCCGATTCAGTAGTCGAGCACGCTCAGGGTACGCGTCCATTGAATCCTAAGCAAGAATGCAGACATACATATTCCTTCTTCTTGTCAAAAAAGGGTGTTCGTGTTAGTTACTGCAAATAATCTACATCCCAAGTTCAGCTCCACGTCTTTGAGGACCAATCAACTAGCACTTCTAAATACTGATATTAACCATACGCCAAAAACTTTCCCGTCAAGCCCCGAATCTACATGAACCCAGAAATATGAAGCCTGTTGTCACACATGTCAGAATCTCTGCCTCTCCAGAAGTGGTCCGTGCAAAAGTGAGCAACACCCCACCGCTACTCCCCAATGTTCGTCATATCTAACCACGTGCAACAGTTCCTAGATTTCCCATCTCTAGAGATCTACAAGCCCACATTCATGCAATCAGTCACACTAGTAGACCAGACCAAAACCCCATCAGAACTTATCCCCGGCGACAAACTCATCTGCATCCTCGACGGACGACGCTTAGAAGCTACCGTTGCAACAAACACTGCTTCCTGTTTCTGCTGGACCGGAACTCTACTGAAAGTCCTGCATGGCGTTCATACCTTCAGATTTGAGAGTGCGGAAAATGGCCAGGCGACAGATTTTTTCAATGAGGAGGCGTTCACCGGACCGTTGAGTTGGATGCTGGATGATGCTTTCTTGGCTAGGAGGATGGGAGTGAGGGCTCAGTTGGTGAAGAATTATGAGGGATTCAATGAGGATTTCAAGAGATGGGTAGAGTCCTCTCGAGCTTCTGGTTCGCCTTGACTTAAAGATGTGAGTATATTATTCTTTGATTGGACGAAGGTGTGTCTCATGGATGAACTGCGGTTGGACTTTATATGTTAGTTTCTGTTTACGAGATAGAAATTTGGTCCTCTGTTAAAGGATGGTAATTATCAGCTCGTCTCTTAAAATGTATGCTTCCCGATGGAAAAAACCCCCCAATACTCAAAATTCACGCCGATCCTTCATCAATACCCGAGTCTGCCTTGTATATCATGTCTTCAAGTCGCCATGAATGGCATATGGCTTCAACAATTTCTTTCGGCCTAGTTATTGTGATAGAATGGTCTCCTTCCAATATCTTCCAGTCCAGTTTGTCCCCTAAAGCTTTGGTGGCATCTTCGTGTAATTCTCCTGCAACGATGATCGGATCGTGCGATGCCGCGATGATCAAGGTTTTATCTGGTCGATCTCTGAGCAACTTCCATCTTTCAAGTTGCCCGGTCCCATGCATATGCTTCGCAGTTGACATGAAGGAGTTGTAGAATCCCTTGTGATTCTGCATCGTCCATCTCATGGTCTCAGAAACAGTCACGTGAGGACATCTCAGTGAGGCCTGGACTTCCTTCTGGTTGCTTGAATGAGAATCAGCACGGTTCTGGGGAATATATATGAACCGAACAGACCATGGATCTTCTTCGAAGTCGTCGCCGACCGGTGGGGTATTGTCTTTCCTGCTTTCAAATAATGGTTGAGTTAATCTTTTCATGACCAGTTTCTCCAAGATACTACTTGGTATGAGAAGGTTTCCAAGCTGAAGAAGTCTGATATGCGTGGCAAGTCGTTCTTGTCGTATCAGGCCTGCGGGTACAAGTAAAGCCAAAGAGTTGACCATATGTGGGAAATATCCTGCAAATGCTCCAGCGATGGCGCCACCGAGAGAACATCCAACAAGCCCAAAACCAGTACATCCAGTCCACGAGAGGCTTGAAGAGCTAACGGCGAGTAAGATTTGAGATGTGTAGAGTCGAATGTCGTGGTCAAGGTCTGCACACGAGTCGGTATATCCATGACCCCAGAGATCCTACTTGAGAGTCAAAATTGCTGCAGCAGCTTTCGGGAGGATTGACTTACGAAAGTCATCACACGGCAACCCCTGCTTACTAGTTCAGAAGCCATCGCACCCACCGCTATGCTTGAGGTCGTGAGCCCGTGAATCAGAAGCACTTTCTTTCCTTCTTCAGGGCCCCACTCGTATACCTTGATGGCACCATACTACAAATCCATTAGTATTGTCTCAGGATTTGCAATAATCCATAGATTCCGGCGATATCCTACCGGAGTATCAACATTTCTGCCGCCGGGGAGGGCATCAGGAGGGTATGTCAACTCATCCCTTTCTCGCTCACTGAGATGGGGCAACAAGGTAGTGGTAGGGCTCTTAATTGTCTTTGGAGATGTCTTCCTTCGAAATGTAATGTTGCTGAAATTGCAGTAGCCTATCATTTCTCGATGAGCCAATAAATCAGCTGCAAGGGTCTGTATTGGTCGGATGCAAGCAAAAGGACGTAGAAGTACGCCAGAAAATGAGGATGCATATCGAAGCTTCCGTTGCAACATCGCTGTTGTGAGATTGAGTATACAGAAAATTTATTCCCACGCAAATGTACGCAGTCAAAGCTGTGATGCTGTGATAAGCATGACATCGTACGTTCGGGGGTTGGGCTGTGCCTCTGAGTCGGCTGAAGTCGGAACATTCTTCTATTGACAGTCCCCACCACCTTCGCTTAATTTATGGACCTGGGCCACAGATACGACTGCTTATATGTTCTCCTGCTTAAGCTTCCTCTACAACCCCCTCTGACTCTTGCTTTCCAGCTCCCTAAGGTTCTCCTTCCTCACATCCGCACTCTCAAGCACCTTCCTCTGCTCCTCCGTCGACAAAAGCAGCTTCAAAACAGACCTATGCAGCGACCGTTCCGTCTCAATCAACTCATCACATCTCTCATACGCTCGCCTAATGTCGCCAAGCTCCCAATCATTTGCAGGCTCTTCTTTGTCGGGGTTACGCAGTTGCTGGTTCTCTGCGGGGAAGCAAGACGTGAAATACGGTTCGGTATACTCGACGAAATGCGCTGCCCAGCGAGGGTCGTAAGGCGTGAGACAGCGGCCGAAGTCTCGCCATAGCGTTACCACGGCGCAGAAGCTCTCGTCTGCTATTTGTGCGGGTGAGACGGACGTCCAATTCACGGGGATTTGTCTAACGGTCTCAATCTGGTATTCGAATGCGCATTCGTTACAGCGGCGAAGTCTGGCCGCTTCTTCTGGGCGGTCGAAGTCGTAAATGGGCACGTTAGAATTCGTGCTGAAGTGGCGGCATGCCCAGGCCATCGGGATTTCCTGGCCCCATGATGGGCAGTTGCCGTTTAGGAAAGCCTGGACGTAGGTATTGGATTCTGGATCGAGATTATGGGCGTAGATCCAATATTGCGTGCGTATGAGGAAGCGGTCGTCTGAGATGAAGGGGTCGGTTACGACATAATGGTTGATCTTGTCGTCCAGCAAGTACCCATGCATAAGATCGAGGAAGAAAATATCCCGTGTGGAGCCTTTGCCTAGACAATGGAGCTTCATTGCTCTGTAGGCTTGAGAGAAGCGGATGGGAGAGATAAGTGGACGATCGCTGCGTGTCTCAGGACTGACGATGTGGGCAGTCGGTCCCCAGCCTCTGGTGCTTTCGTATAGGCTGTCGAGGGTTTGACGGCTCAGTTCCCTCTTGGGACAACTTGCTGGTCGTTTCAAGACTCCTGAATAGCGGCAGAAGAGGTAACCATCTAATCGGCTGTCAAAGTACTCTGCAAGAACTCGTCGACAATCAACCATTTCGCGGGCATCCTCTTCACTCTCGGCATCTGCATCTGCATTCGAGACCGTTCGAGGACTATCAACATAGTCCACCCCATCTTGATACTCCTCCGGCATCAATTCTTCCATCCTTCCAACTTTTGCACTGATACTCAGTACCATATTCACGATCTCTGGTGGGAGAAGACACACAATCTTCCTCACATCCTCATACGACAAAGACATAAATGCATCCAGATATTTACCAGTTGAGAGGAAAGATTCGCAAGCTTTGAGCTGGACCGGATCTTTCCACCAGTCGATCTCTACCTCCACCGTGCTTGTTCGGGCGTAATTAGATATTTGCGATTGAGGGCGATCTTTGAATTCAATAGTAGGATCCCAGGTAATGGTTCTGCGATGTCCGGGTCGATTTTGGTATTGCACTTGAGCCTGGTCGTGACAGAGAGGCTCGGGATTTGGAACTGCATCTCCTTCAGAACTCTGCTGTAGAGTTACAGAAGGATTTGATCCCATCAATTTTGACGTCCAAGATCTGATTTTGATTAATAGCCGACAATCAAGAAATGCCATCATTGGGAATTTTCTAGGCTGGTCAGGAATCTCGTTGCGAATATTCGCGTGTGCTGTTAGAGTTGCCTCTGGAGTTGGGATACTGGAATGCCTCGCAGCTTTCTTTGGTAATTCAGCTTCAGTGATGCGAGCCTTGCGTTTTCTTGAAGCCGAATTTCCTCGGCTAGAACTGGATCCCATTTTGTATGTTTCAGAAATTATACAACTACGAGATTTGTGGTATATAACGGAGTCGTGAATTTGTTTGGTAGAAGGACGAGACATCACGATAATTGCAAATTACGAACAGAAAACATTAATATGCGGTGAATTACGATTTGGACTGATCTGCGGCCCATTATGACTAGAAAATAGGTAGCTCGCCAAGCCAGAAAATTTGGCTATTGGTAAGGCTGGAAAGCACCTGAAAATCTGGTACACTTGTGTCTACCTTCGAGGCTAAAACAGTAGCCTCTGAGATACGATCTGGCACATGCTTGAGCGGAAATTCTAAAAACAATCACAGATTGAAAGGCAATGCTCGTTAGGGAGAAGAAATCCTCGGGATCAACATGTAACATTCGTGCAATTGGTCATTTAGACTCTTCGGGTGATGAGCTAATCCAGTGTGCATCATGGAAATGTTTTGTTGCACATCGCTCCTTACTCAGCTGACTAGGACGTACCAAGTCGAGTATGAATTACTGAGTCAAAGTTTAGTTTCGAAAGAAGTCTTTGACCAAACGGCATCGTGGACCAAATTGAAAATTCGAGGCAACGCCAGCACGGTAATAATTCTGCCAAGCGAAATGGAATGCTGTAGAAGAATTTATAGCCCACCAGCTCACATCTATAACCACCTATTAAGATGGCTATAGCTCAAGTGCAGGGGGAGTAGAATCTGCCGCAACAGCCTCCACACGTCCTAGCCTTGGCATCGACGCAGGTACAGCTTGTTGCCTCCTTTAATCTCAAAGTTCCGGAGAACTGAGATGGAGTTTGATGTCTCGCATGGAATACAGAGTTTCAAGGAATGGTCTCGCCTTGTACTCCACCTGGCCTTGCGAATATGTAGAAGTGCTTCGGGGATGAAAGAGAGAAATAAAATAGCATAGGAGTAAAATCGCGACTGCGAAACTCAGAACCTACCGTAGCAGACCCATGGTGAAAAACGGTATTGGGCGTTGTATCTTCCCGGGTATCATTTGTACATATCAGAACATTCCTAGCCAATTCGCTCATTTTCGCGATTAGAAGAGTTTTCGTTTCCCTCCCCCATTCTCCATTCTGGCCAGCGCCTGCTCGATGCCGCCGACATCCAATTCTCCACCATGCAGGCTTTTCTCGACCAGTGCAAGTCGGCTCGCTGACTTCTCGGCTGGCCGCTCACGAGCAACAGACTTTCCAAAGACGAGCAAGACATACCTATGCTCGCCCAGTATCAGGATTTCCGATGAGAATCCTGCTGAGCTTGGAGCGGACTTGGCGATTTGCTCAACACCTGAACAGCGCTCGCCCTGGAGATCAACATTCTCAAGCTTGATCATTCGAGCGCTTGATGGATCGCCGAAGAGACTTCCTGATCCGACGGTCTTTTGCGCATTTGCTGCCCAGTATTTCGCAAGACTGGGTATGACAGCGTATGTATCTCCCAACCAGAAGAGGATCGATTCTTCAGATGGGGCAGTAGGTGACGAGGATCGGACTTCAACTACCGAGATCTGTCCACGGACTCGACTATCCGATCCTCGCTCATTGAACGGATTTGCTGCTTTCCGGCTTCCAGGGGTCATCGGCGCAAATTTTGAGCTAGTAATTTGTGGCGGTCCAGAGGGACGCAACTTAGCGACACCGTCGATGTATCCGGTCAAGCTATACTCTGATATTGATCCTCCCTTGATCCCTTGGCGACCGAGTATTCCCTGTGGAGCGTTTGGACCAACACCTTCGATGTCCCAGATAGCCCATTCTCCATCATTGAGTAACACAACGACGGCTCGTCCTCCAGAAACCCATTGTGCATCGACAACTATCTTCCGACCAAAGCCTGTATGTGCTCCCATCTGTTGTGCTTGAGGATCGTTCTTGACTGACGGGAATCCGGCGTAAAGAGACAGAAGCCATGTTCCGTGTTCGGCTGAGATGGTCTCAGAAGACTCCTCGTTTGGCTTGAGAAGAAGCTTATAATCATATATTCGGCAAACTCCCACTGCTTCTGCGACTAAAAGGTGACTCCAATACTGGCTCGCAAGTGATGGATTGAACGAAATGGATTTGGCGGGAGATGCCAAGGAGATTGTTTGGAACGGTTCGACCTGTGGTTGGGAAGACTTGATAGGAACACGCCAGAATTGCAAGAGACCAGTCACTTCTCTGGAATGCGAGGCAACAATAATCTGAGGGGCTGCGATTGCCTTTGCCTCTGACCTTGCTCCAGTAATGTCCACAGTCACAGAAACTCCGTCTGAAGGCTTTTGGTGTCCATTAAGAACAGTGACTGTCTCACCCCATGTCCCCTTTCCAGCGTTGGCAAGTGTGAAATCGCTTCTAAGCTCGGGTCTGGCTTTACTGGCAGGCGAAGGTGGAGTAAGAGGAAGGGTGACCAGTCGTACAGAGTTGTCAGAACACGAGGCAGCAAAGACAATTTTCTGCTTCAATACTTCTACACCACGCCATGACGGGCTGTCTGCTCTCAAGATTGTGGATGGTAGTACTGCCAGGTTCAAGACTTCCGTCCCCAACCACAAGTCGAGCTCTTGAAGGGTGTCTGGGTATGGGTGTAAGGGGTTCAGCTCTTCTTCGTCTACTTCGAATTCGGGTTTGTCCTCGAAAGATTGCTTCGCAGAGTCACCTTCATCATCCGAGTCCAGTGATATAACAGCAGCACTGCCAGCGCCGTTCGTCTTCGAGTGAGCTGCAGAATCTGGCTGTTGCGGCTTGAACTTCTTCCCGCCTCTCCAAACAATCTTCACACCGTTGTCGTGACCATAGAGGATGACCGTCGAGCCATTGGATGAGGGTATAGGATATGCTTTCGAGGTGAAAACTCGATGCGGCAATTCGTAGCTTTAGGTATGTCAGTCTTCGCAAGGGGGGAGGTTTGGAGCTGCCAGAACAAACCTTAGCTGGACACTCTGGGAGGTTTTAGAGACCCGTGGTTTCGGGAATGTCCCCGACATTCTGGTTTGTGCGTTCGCAGAGAGATTGAACCTGCAGCTCACAGTAGAAAGTTGGCTTGGTGTGAAGTCGTTGGTGTAACTTGTGAATGCTCATGTCAACAGCATACCGCGTTTGCAGGTGACGAGAAGTCGCGAACTTGTCAAGCTCTCGCTCGGAGCGGCGAAAGTATTTTCCATCTCGGGCTGGGTATTCTCCTCTCCTCTCCCTCTCCCAACTCGGTTCATGCCGAAGTCGATCCTGTACCCCTACAAACTCAAAGGATCCCGACACAATTTATTGATAGGAACTCTGTGAGGCGAAACTCTCTTGACGTCGACGTCCTACCATTCCAACGGTAATAAACAAACATGGAGAGAAGCCTCTTGAAGTCAGCTGCATCACTCCCGTCATGCGACGAATATTCGTTGATTGGACCCTTGAAAGTCGTCGACCGAGCCGACCTATGATAGCCCAGTCTTCGGGAAAACACCACACACACGCACACGCGATTCGAGGTTGGAAGTGGTGGAAGTCTAGAACCAGGGGAAACGGCAATAAGGTATCGGCGACAAGACGGGTATGACGGCACATTGACTGCGCCTTCTTCTCAAGCCGCAATTGTCAATTCTTGAACCTCCATGGGCTTTAGGAAGCTTTGTACACCGCTTAACCCCTCAAGATTGATCATTGTCCAAGCTACAGTTACGGAATTGTCATTGATTGAAGTCTTAATTGCAGCCTCTAGGACAAGATGGTTGAGAAGAAACAGGCTCTCGAAGCTTATCTCAAGCCCAAGATCCTCTTGCATGGTGCCTGGAGGATTCCCGTCGAGCTGCCATCACAAAGTGACAGGGGACGGCTTTGTGGTAAGGGTTTTTGGGTGGGCTTTCGACGGAATGGAAGCCGCCCCCTAAACCGGAGCAGGGAAGCTTTCGATGGTGGGCTGCTGTGGTGGGTTTGTCATTTGTTTTGGTGCTATCTCTTACTCCACTCTATCCCCACTGTTGCTCATACCTTCTCTTTTGTTTTATATTTTGTATCTGTAACCTCAAGAACTTTTTTCTCTTGATGCTTCCTGGCTTCATCACGCTGCTTGCACCCTCGCATCAAGCCATGGTGGTTTATACTTCGATTTGCCACTCTTCTCTTAGTTGTTCTGCATAGCATTCTCTAATTCTCAATTCTTATTGAGGGGCGTATTACCGAGAGCCTCGGTGTTTTTTCTACCTGTCTGATACCACCCCATTCTAAGAAACCTGCGATTTTATTTGGAGTCTAGTCGACTTCTTACAACAAGCCACAATGTCAGACTTCAGAGACCCCGAGAAGGACAATTTCCCGGAGCCACCATCTGCGACACACGCAACTGCAGCTCAACATGACCTCATAGAAGACCCCGAAAAAGAAATCCATACATCATCGTCTTCCCCAACACACACGGCACATTCTAATTCTTCTCATGATTCGATAAATTCAAACCCGTTGTCTGCATTGGAACGGGCTTTGACTGCAACTGATCTCGCCACCGAGGCAGAACGAGCTGCTCGTCCAGCTTTGACGTATACCAGGACAGGAGCTTCACTCGCGACTACCGGTTCTCGACTTCCATCATTCGAAGTTGACTTCACGGAAGGGGATAAGGACAATCCTCTGAATTGGCCGCTATGGTATCGAAGCATTGTCATTGGTGCCGTCAGCTATTCCACATGGACCGTCGTTCTATACAGCACCAGTTACACCAGCAGTATGCCTGGAATGATGGAGGAATTCCATGTTACGAGTGAGCCAGTAGCTACTCTAGGAGTCACCACATATCTTCTGGGACTGGCGGTTGGAAGCTTGATTCTTGCGCCGTTGAGTGAGATGTATGGCAGAAGAATTGTTTATGCCGGAAGTCTGGCGTTTTACTGTTTGATGGTTTTGCCATGTGCTTTGGCAACCTCATTGTCTGAAGTTCTCGTTGTCAGATTCTTCGGGTAAGCATTTGATATGAGAGACTTACAGTGCAAAGCTAATGCATGCGAACAGGGCTGTCGCTGGATCGGCTATGATTGCTAACGCACCTGGCTCCGTCTCGGACATTGTCACTGAAAACTATCGAGCTCTTGCATTCAGTATCTGGAGCATTGGGCCCATGAATGGACCAGTAACAGGACCTCTCATTGGTGGTTTCGCTGCCGAGTATCTGGGATGGAGATGGACGAATTGGCTGGTAATGATTTTGTCGGGTGCAGGATGGTTCTTCTGCTCAGCAATGCAAGAGACGTACGCGCCAGTTATTTTGCAAAGGAAGGCAGCGAAGATGCGGAAGGAGACGGGCGATGACAGATGGTGGTGTCGGTATGACCAGAAGTCAAGTCGTAAGTTGCTAGCACCTCCAGGACCAGTTTCACCGCTAATCATCCTTTCAGTGTTTGAAATGCTGAAAGTCAATCTTTCGAGGCCCTTCATTTTGTCGTTCACGGAGCCAATCTTATGGTTCTGGAATGCCTATATCGCCGTATGTATTCCCAATTTTCGGCCCTAAGATGTAGATGTTGTTGAAAACCTCGAAGCGATGACAAGGATATACCTTGACCACACTTGCTGACGTCTACGATCCTAGATCATCTACGGTATCTTGTACCTTTGTTTCGTTGCCTACCCACTGATCTATACCGGTCTTCGTGGTTGGTCTCTCGGCTTCACAGGTCTCGCATTCATCGGAATTGGCGTCGGGACCATGATCGCAATTGTTACCGAGCCTCTAGCCCGCCGAGTCGTCAATTCTCACAAGAAGGATCCCGAGACGGGCCGCGTCTATCCTGAAGCATCAATTAGCATTGTGTGTTTCGCATCCCTCCTGTGTCCGATCGGTCAACTATGGTTTTCTTGGACATCAGTCCCAATTACCATTCATTGGGTTTGGCCTATTTTAGCTGGCATTCCGTTTGGCGCCGGGAATTGTTTGGTTTTTATTTATGCTTCGAACTATATTGCCGGATCCTACGGTATCTATGCCGCATCAGCTCTTGCAGGAAATAGCGTCGTTCGATCCTTTGTTGGGGGTACACTACCCCTCGCCGGCCCAAAAATGTACGAAGCGATGTCTCCGCAGTGGGCTGGAACGCTGCTGGGCTTGGTTCAAGTTGTGCTGATACCGATTCCATTCGTGTTCTACAAGTATGGTGATAGAATCCGGGCGAGAAGTCCATTGATTAAGCAGATGAGGGAGGATGCGGAGAGGATTCGCAAGAGGGCGGCTGCGGGTGAGAGGAGGAGGCAGAGGAAAGAGGATGCTGAAAAGGGAATATCCGAAGAGGCGACCGAAACGAATATGGGTGATGAGAGGTCGAAAGGACCTGCTGCGACGGTGGGAACGGAAAAGATATGATGACGAAGATTCGATGTTGAGAATAAAGATACCCAAGTTAATAGGAAACAGAAATAATACAAAATGCACATCAAGATATCTGGTCACTAGCCTGCTGAAGGAGACTACTCAGCAGTCACATGCTATCACATGAAATTTATATGAGATCAATTCAAACTTTTGTGCTGTTGTACTACCCGTGGATCTTTATAAGAGACAGCTAATGAGCAACCAGAAAGTTGGATAGCACTTCAATAACGTGAAAATAAGCAGGTTGTATTGTATGAGTCTGTCTGTACTTACAAGTTGCCAAACTAGTTCATCGCTGGTAATCTTTGCCGTACTCACTGCCAGCAGACACGATTAACACTTTTTAACGTGAATTGACACATAACAAATTGCTGTTCGAACAAATATCCCTTCCAGCATACATTCCTTCCTTTTCGACATGCTGTTGGTCTTTCTGCCTGTCTGAGTTTAAGTTGTCAGCCTGCTCAGCTCTCAGCCTTACGAGTCATTGTCTGCCGAGAGAGGCTGAGCCGACCAATAACTGACTCTTCAACTGATTTTGCAGCTGAACAAAGAGTTTTCTGTCAATAGGACTCTTCTTGTTCATGCATTGGTACTTGTTTATCCATCTTTCTCAAGTATCCAATTCTCCGTTTGCTCTTGTTGTCAATTCATCTAGGCATTGGCGTTTGGGTCCCTCTCGTCCCCTCAGCTGGTCTCCGCCACCCTGTCGTCAAGAGCCGACGCTAGTACACACAGTTAGCGCACCCAGAGCCAGGCGAGACAACACAAAAGCGAAAAATAGCTGGCCCGCCCGCTTCTTCTCTTTCTTCCTCACGCGCCTCCATCCCCACGGTACCCGTCAATCTGTTCTACCTGACCGGTGTAGTCAATTCCAACCCCTTCAATCTTCTTCATCGTGTTCATTCTGAGTCCGTCTGCGGATCTGCCATCTATCTCCCTATTTGGTCCATCACCCCACTGCATTGTGCGACCACCATCAATTCACCAACGGCTTTTCCCCATCACTTCCAGAGACAGACACCACCCAAACAAAGCAAAGCAAAGCAAAGCATCTCGAACCTGTCGGCAGCCTACTACTTCAACACCTTTCACAACAAGGCCCCGACACCTCGAATCTGCACCGACGCCTCCGCATAACGCGACAAGAAGACACCCAAGCAACCTGTTCCAGATTTCTCTGTGACTTTCAGTAGTCATGGCGGTTCCAACACAGTTTGCCTACCGAACATTGAAGGAGATTGGCGTTTTCGATGCCGCCCCTGTCTATGAATCTTTACCTGGTTTCCAGAAGCCCGAAGGTTCCTCTCGCTGCTCCGTGTACTCGCCATGTGGCCGCTACTTCGCCTGGGCCTCCACCGAGGGCGTGTCAGTTATTGACGCATCTGTTGGACACGTCATCACGACCCTACCCACTCCCAACGTGTACGAATTAGGCTTCTCTCCTCGAGGATCATACATCATCACCTGGGAGCGGCCATCCAAGGACGAGAAGGGCGATGCCGTGAAGAACCTTAAGGTCTGGCACACTGTCGAGGACGTGCCTGCCGGCGGCGAGAAGCAGGTCGTGGGCAGATTTGTGCAGAAGAATCAGACGGGCTGGAACCTGCAATACACTTTCGACGAGAGATACTGTGCCCGTGTTGTTACCAACGAGGTCCAGTTCTACGAGAGCGGTGACTTGGGCACCGTTTGGAATAAGCTGCGTGCTGAGGGTGTTGCCGATTTTGCCATTTCCCCAGGCAATAACCACTCTGTGGCTGTCTTTATTCCAGAGCGCAAGGTAAACACAAAATTTGATTTATTAGGAGAAAATGCTAACAACATTTCTAGGGCCAACCATCAGCTGTCAAGGTGTTCAACGTCCCCCAATTCACCACCCCTGTCTCGCAAAAGACTTTCTTCAAGGGTGACAAGGTTCAATTGAAGTGGAATCAGCTTGGTACCACTTTGATCGTTCTGGCACAGACCGAGGTCGACAAGACAGGAAAGAGTTATTATGGAGAGACTACACTGTATGTGCTGAGCGCAAATGGTGGATTCGATTCAAGAATCACTCTGGATAAGGAGGGCCCAATTCACGATGTATCGTGGTCACCGAACTCGAAAGAGTTTGGTGTCATCTACGGATACATGCCTGCAAAGACGACAATCTTCAACCAACGGGCTGTTGCTACCCATACGTTCCCACTGGGTCCCCGAAACACTATCCTTTTCTCGCCCACTGGTCGATTTGTCTTGGTAGCTGGTTTTGGAAATTTGGCTGGACAGATGGACATTTATGATCTTGAAAAGGACTATAAGAAGATCTGTACAATTGAAGGTGGAAACCCAAGTGTTTGCGAATGGAGCCCAGACAGCAAGTACATATTGACTGCTACTACGAGCCCCCGACTTCGTGTCGACAACGGTATTCGTTTGTGGCATGTCGGAGGTGGTATTATGTACAACCAAGACATGGTGGAATTGTACAATGTTGCATGGAGACCTCAGAAGTTCGAGAATTTCTCGCCTGGGGATCTTCTTCATCCAATCCCGACTCCCCATGCATCAGCATTAGCCTACCTCGGTACCGTCAAGACTCCGTCGAAGCCAGCTGGAGCTTATCGACCTCCTGGAGCCCGCGGAACCTCGACCCCTTTGCATTTCAAGCGTGAAGATGAGGGAGGAGCTGCACACATTGTCAGCAATGGCACTTCATTGGTCGGATCGAACGGATTTGGAAAGCAACGAAGACAAATCCCAGGTGCCGAGACTGTTGAGCCCAGTCTACCACCAGGAGCCGCTCCCGCCAACGGAGCCGCACCAGGGACTGCGGAGGGCGATGAGAACTTGTCCAAGGCAGCTTTGAAGAACAAGAAGAAGAGAGAGGCCAAGAAGGCCAAGGATGCAGAGGCCAAGGCAGCTGGGCTGATTCCGGAGAATGGTCCAGCACAAGGTGGTGAGAACCGAAGCCCTGAGCGCAGAGACCGACGAGAGCACCAGCGCAGCCGCTCCAAGGGTCAACAAGACAATGTTCGAACTCCATCACAGCAACGATACCGTAGCAACACCTATCAATCGAATCAGGGTCGCTCTCAAGATGTCCGAAATGGCAACGGACAGAACGGAAACGGCTACCACAATGGATACGGTCAATACCAAGGCCAGGCCCAATCCCAAGCCCAATCCCAAGCCCAAGCAGGCAATGTAAACAACTTGTCCTTGAACCTCGCAGCATCTCGAATCCAGGATGCTCCTGACCTTTCCGTCACATCACCAGGAGGCGGCAGCCCCAACGCCAAGAAGCTGCGAGGCCTACAGAAGAAGATTCGCGCCATCGAGGACCTGGAGATGCGCCTTGCTGGAGGAGAGAAGCTAGAGGATACGCAAATGAAGAAGATCGGTACGAAGTCATCCGTCCAAGCAGAACTGTCCGCTCTCGAAGCCGAAGGATAGATCTTTACGCGCTCAGGACCGGACTTGCATGTGTAGATCTTGGTTGATTGCGTTGGTTTTTTTCATGATTTGCGGGGACTGTAATTGAATTGGACCGCTCCAGCCTGTTCATTTGGCGGGGATCCCCTTACTCGATGGGTTTGGATTTCATTGGGATGGCGGTTCTGCATCATTGATGGCGTCGGGCATGATTGAGAGTGCTTCTAATCGAGGCTAGGCGAGGTGACAGACAGATGTTTGCACGGATTAATGAGGGGCGGGCTGGCTGGCCATTTTGCTGGGTCTAGAGATTGGCTCTAGACTGGAATCGCAGCAGAAGTGTGATTGACCATAGGAATGGCTGCATAGACTCACTCCATAGAATAAAGTGCGAAGATCTGAGGATGTACCTGTTTGCCAAACTTCTTCTGCGTACTTTTTTTTTTCTCAACCCGGCGTGAATCTGTGGCTTAGCTGTAGAGTTCAGGCTGCAAGACTCGTCAGGTGGCATATTGGACTCTCGAAGGTCATGCTCAGTATAAGAGGGGCCTCAGGCCAGGGTACCGGTAAGTATTCTACAAGTGTGGAGTCTAAATTCACGCTGTGAACCTCGACGGGTCAGCGTCAAGATATCTTCACCCGAAGGGGACCCTACCCAAGCGAGCTTCTCATTCTCGTTCTGCAGATCTTACTCGACCAATCATTTCAACGTTGGCGTGGAATTCCGCTCCCAAGACTTCTGATTCCGCATGTTGCATTATCAAACTGTTTCTGTCATAAAGTAAGTGTTTACTTCGGCTGTGGATTTGTCAGCTTCGTACAACCCGTTTCCGTTTCCGCTCGGCTACAGGGACACAGCATCGCTTATGTATCTTGTATCATATGCTTTGTAGCTGTATGAGCATTCAAAAATACGCAGCAAATCCGAGACGGCTCCCATATCCGCTCTCATTTGCAATGCCGGATTCGAGTGAGTATCGATTCGGCCGTAAGCTAGTAACAACATTCCTTTCCCAATGCTTCCATTTTCCAATATGAAGATATATTTCTCGCCTACACGCTTCCTGCTCTCCACCCGCACACTCGATCCTCCTTTCTCCTCTTTGCTTCATGAACTCCTCTGTTCAGACTCATTCCCAAGACTGTTTTGGTTCTGGTTCATAGTTGATAATGTCCACTACCTCCTCAGCATGGCAAATCCGCTCGGCACCCAGCCAATCCTGGCGCTCCCTCTCCGCGCTCGAAAATCTTTACCTGAATACCACTGTTCCTATCCCTTCAGCTGAAGAGTTAGAGCCTGGGACGGTGTTGGTCAGAATTAGGGCTGCGGCGTTGAATGCTAGGGATGCGATTGTCGTTGCTCATGGTAAGTAATTGGGTTGAAAGGGGGAAGTCAGACGGCGGCGTGGAAATGGAAGTGGAGGGAGGATCAAGAGCAGGGAGATGCTGATTGACATACAGATCCGATTTATCATGTTCCTAATATGCAGGGGCTGTCGCCTTGCCAGTTAGTGCTCTCCTTCCACTCCGTTGTCCTATTCCTCGATCTCGCTCCTTCGCTTTTCCGTCCTTCACCATCCCATGGATGCAACGATTTGTTGATTGTCCATTACGCAGAGACGGTGCCGGCGAGATCGCCGCCACAGGACCGAATTCGAAGTGGAAAGTAGGAGATAGAGTGTTCATCTGTCCTCTAAGCTGGGACGATGAAGAAACTCAAGGCGTGCCGACACTGGAGCAAGCGAAGCCGAAGGGGGCAGGGAACGTGCAGGGGACGTTGAGGCAGTGGGCTATTTTGGTAAGTCTGTATTCATCTTCTATCCATATTAGACATCGCTCCCCTCTTGGCGAGCGTAGCGCATCCTGCATCTTGCATCCTGCTCCCTTATACAGGATAGACGAAGGGAAGTCTTTGTCTACTTCGCTAAATAACGAATGGCGTTGTGAAGCCAGACAACGAACTCCTTCCCGCTCCAGCACACCTCACATTCGAGGAAACAACCGCCTTACCCTGCGCTGCAGGAACAGCTGTGAATGCACTCATGTTCGGACCGCTGAAGATGAAGCCTGGTATGACGGTCTTAACCATGGGGACTGGTGGGGTGAGTTGTGCTGCAATACAGGTATATATACTCTTCACCTCCCAACTCCGCATTCTGCTTTCTCTAGATTTCCTCTTCATACATAATCGCTTCCTGTTCAATTGGCAATTTACTGAATACTCGTCTTCCACTGAACCAGCTCGCCCACGCACTCGGCTGCACAGTAATCTCCACCTCGTCATCAGACGCCAAATTAGATCAGTACGTCATGTCTTTTCTTTCCGTTTTCCTATTTATCTCTCTCTTCACTATAGAAAATGGTAGATTAAAACCCCACAGAGCTCGCTCTCTCGGCGCAACACACACGATAAACTACACCACCAGCCCCTCCTGGGATAAAGAAGTCCTGCGTGTGACCAACGGGAAAGGTGTTGATCATGTACTGGATGTGGGAGGGAGTGCGACGCTGGAGAAGAGTCTGAGTGCTGTGAGGAAGGGTGGGTTGGTGAGTTGTATTGGTTTTCTTGGGGGTGGGGATACGAAAGGGGAAGGGGAGCGAATGGGGGATGGAGTGGGAGAGTTGGTTATGCAGGTTATTGGGGGTGCGAAGATGAGTGAGTGCCTTCCCTTCCTTCTAGTCTTCTCATAATTTCTATCTTACCATTTATTTTCCTGTGGAATCTTTTCTTTCTCATGTTCAAATTTCCCTTGTCCTTCCAATTCGATATATTCTGGTTTGAGCTGAGAAGAAAGAGGATGATTGATCGTCTTGCTTTCCACTTGGAAGTTGCTTGCGGTAAAAATGGAAATGGAAACGTGGGTACATTGACTAATAGACAACTGTTTCTACAAAACAGTCCGCGGTATCTACGGAATCTATAAAACGCATTGTGAAGCACTCCTCGATCTAGTGAACGAACATCAAATCCATCCCTTGATAGCAGAGGTATTCGTATTTGCAGATGCGAAGATCGCTTTTGAGAAGATCATAAAGAGGGAGGTCGTGGGGAAGGTGGTCATCCAAGTGTAATCCTCAACATCTACTTTGAAGGTTAGAACATTGGCAGCTTATATAGTGCTACGTTTAAGATAATCAGGAATTAGACAACATGGTGTGCATGCAGGCGACTGTCGTCGTTGAGGGTCCTGGTGGTCCAAAATTCGGCAGTCAAGTGCAAGAAATATGAGCTTTCAAAGCAGAACTCTTGTATTATCCAATCCTATTTCAAATCCAGAATAGAGGCCAAAGTGCATTTCATTTCGCCTCACCTAGCTTACCATTTATAGGGCTTCAACTTCGCAAGCTCGAATCTGGGCATATGTAACGGCAAAATGATTGTATCACGTGATACAACGATTTTCACTTTCTCCCATCGCATGATCGGATTTTCCAAAGCCGCGATTCCAGCTAGATTCGCCGAAATTAAAAAGACAAACTGATAGGATCGTATAAAATCACGACAATTCAGGTCCGCGGTGCAATAACAGAATTTTCAGAGGTGGAATCCATATTAGGCTACCCCTCCAGGCTGGGAATTGGAAAAGGGTGGAACTTAGCGAGAGGTAAACATCAAATCGTACCAGAACGGCACTGGGCTATGTAATTGAAATCTCAAAGCGAGTTTCAAGTATGACCTGCTAAAAGCTGGAGATTTTTGTCGGGCTACACGCCACTAGAGGGTCATTACGCGGGTTTCAGCTTACTTCTTACACACCTCCATAACGAACCGACTGACAAGTGCTCCAATCTAGCTTATGAAGTATCTCTCAACTCCACCAAATCGGTTTTCCAGACCCGCCGGATTTGGTATTCAATTCCCAAAGTTTTATCGAACTTTCAGGATTCGAATGCATGGAGTATCTGCATAGTTTTGCGTCAGATATCCTTGGAGCTTTAACGACCAAAACCTGTTCTTCCCACTCACTCACTCCCAAGCAAAGCATGCCATGCCTAGTCTAGTTCAGACACACCGTTCCCGACTTGGCAATTCTATTCCTCTCAAATGGAAGACATTGTTTCGGACGGATACGAATATTATTTCTGAACAGTTCCTCGGTCAGCACCATCACTTTTACATTACCATTACTGGTTGGAGTCCTTTCAACATTTCGACCCTACCTAGGTTTTAAAGGTAAGAATATTTAGTAAGCTTTTTCTCGATGAGCCTTTCTCCCGCAAACAGACTGACAGAGAAGTGGAAGGAACTGACTGCTCCTTCTGAAATCGCACCCACACTATCTCGCGCTCTACCAGCTCTAACCTCGTAAAATTCGTAATTGATGTCAACTTCCCACCATACTCTCGAGATCGATCTCAACCTAAAGCTAATTTCCCGCGATCGACCATCTGACAAGAAAACGAGAACGCCAAGCAATTTTTGGTACCTAGAGGTATGAACAAACGGAATCGTCATTTTGACTAGATAGCTGGGTATTATCAACAACACCTATACAAACAAAGGTAAGACTCTATTTGCGGAATTCCCTCTACCTCCTCTCGGTTTCTCTCCTACCTGTCCATACCCCCGCTTCGTATCCTATGCTGTACAAAATACGAGCTTTCTTGCTTGCTTTCCAACCATGCATGATATGACCCTCCAGAAAACTCCAGCATATGCTCTATTGTACGTGATTGTACATATCCAAAAATATGGAAACGAAGAAATATCCAAAATCTGGACATGTGTGAAGACAACTCCAACGCCTCGCATCGCCGTGCTTCGCATCTGCTTGGTAGATTGATTGGTCTGCCGTATTTTGAGGCTTCGCCTTGCCATGCCATGTTGTGACCTCGAATCTATCGAGCTCCTGAATATGTTTCGTAGATCTAGACCAAAAACGTGGTCTGTTAGATCCTACCCCTCTTGACTCCATCATTATAGCCCAGTCCCATTCTCGCCTGAATTAAACCCCATCCGTATGAGCACTTCATTGCGGCAGGATTCTCTTCTCGGTGTTGGGCGCAGGCTGGTCCTCAAACACGTATCTAACCAATCTCTCCGTAATTCTCGCGCACAGTGGATCCACGTATTTCGTCCAGAGATTGGCTATCCAGTATAGCATGACGAACCAAATCGGTAGCCAGAAATACCATCTCGCGCGCCCGCAGATGGTCAATGGTGGGCCAGGGGTAACATGTCCATCTTCGTGTCTGATGTCTGCGGGGACTTTGAAGCCGAAGTACATCCATACGAGGACGGAGCGAAGGAGAGAGCCGTGGAGGAGGTAGACTGCAAAGGAATTCTTGCCGAACCAGAGAAGGTATTTGTTGGAGAGAACGTTCTTGACTGGAGCGGAGAAATGGATTCCCAGCGCAATGAACTCGAGACCGATACCAGAGTAGAAGCGAGGGGTTTCATTGTCCTTAGGAAAGATGTAGACAGAGGTCTGGCCCATGATCTCGGACCAGCGCATCCATTGTGCTTTGTCTTCAGGGTACGAGGCGAGGAGAAGTCCAATGATAATGAGTACTGGGGAGAGGATTCTCTGCGGCCATTTGCGAGCTGCGCACCAGGCTTGGTGGGGCGGGTGCTGGGAGAGATCGGCTAGGAAGACCCCGAAGAAGAATTGCATTCCAAAGGCAGCTGGTATTTATTAGTCACTGAAGATGAGACATTTATCGAACCTCAACTTACAATCATTGCTGATGTAGTAGTACACAAACATCGCCAATTCGAGAATCATCCTGTATCTTGGTTTGCAGAAAGCGGTCGCCACGAGGAACATATACACGAGCATGCTGCCCTTCAAAAGCGGAAGCAGAGTCCACTGGTTGTTGTCGTAAACATTCCATGATTTCGTCCAGGTCGTTATTAAATGGTGTAGCAGATCCATGACCGCGTTTCCAATATACGGTGTGATATTCGGTGATGTGTAGTTTACCCACCAGCTGTTGACTCTATTCCCCACCTCAAAGACTCCAAATTGACAAAAGAACCAGATCAGGGTTGTAGCCATCGTCGTCGGAAGAATGAGTCTGGGAACTCGTCGGAAAGCACTCCTCGCCAATCCAGAAAACATGGCTTCCTGTTGTCCTGCTCGACATTGTCGCAGTGGCTTGAGAGCACACACATATCCTGTTACGAGGGAGAAGATCGTTACGCCAATTCGACCCTGGAAGAGGATGCGGATAATAGGGTATTGGAGGATTCGAGGAGGGGCACCTTCGGCGGACGTTGGTTTGAAGAGCTCTTCGTCGAAGGCTCTGCAGATATGTGTGAAGACAACTAGAAGGGAAGCAAATCCACGGAGGCCCTAACTGGTGTCAGTATGGTTTTCGAAGGGCTTGGTCCACCCCCTGACGGATGAATTGGAAAGGGTCTTGACATACATCCACCCATTTGACATTCTCAGGTTTGGTGGTCATGATGTCCTATTGATAATCGAACATAGGAATACGCCGCGGCGCAGAAACGTGGGTAGGACTCTGGTCCAAGGATGTTGAGGTTGTCTTTGGAATCGAGGGCGCGTGTTGAAGATGGGACGGCACAGAAAAAGAAGCAAAAAAAAAAAGGCGGATTTCCGAGAAAGAGAGTTGAAGAAGTCAGAGAAAGACAAGTTGACTACAAAAGTGAACGACTGTAGGAGGCGGGGATGACGCGCCGAAATGTAAGGGAAAGAGGGAAGCAGGTGGAGAAGTGTGACAGGTCGTGGAGGTTGGAAGTAACTTATAACCCATACTTTACCTATCCGCAAGACGAGAACAGGCCTCCCTTGCCCTTTCCCTCCTTGCCCTGGCCCTTTGAGCGAGGAAGTGGGGTGTCAGGGGAGGGATGTATCCAATTGAAGAGCTCGCATCAGTGCCAGAATGGGCAGGAACAAGGGTCTGTGGCCGGGGGTGCAGATTGGCAGGTGTGCGATGCGTCGCTCTGCAACTTATCTGGAGGAGATGGCCAGTGTCGACATCCTTGTACGAGAGGTAAAGAGGGACAACCGGAACATAGAAACCCCTAAGGACGAGAGCCGAATTATAACCAAAGCCAGGGCCAAAGGTACAGACAGTTACACACGTAAAAGGCTGAGCCTGTAAAGGGCAGAATGTTGCGTCTCCTATTTTCATCACTTGAGCGAGCGCCAAGGGCCAAGCCGGCATCTCTGCAGCGCTGAGGTTGCGACTTGCGTAAGGGTTCTGCTGTGGCGTCGGCGATCCAGGGGGATGGGTGATTAGAATATAAGCCAAGTTTCCACATTCGTCAGAAGAACACGGTTTGACATGAGTCTGCCGTGCAAGGCTGAGATTGAATAATTTTCATCTTTTTACAAAGCACGAAACATAAGGCAAATAACATGTGGCATCGTGTTTTGAGTTCCACGCTGTGTACCATCGGGAAGGATTTCCACGATCTCGCACGGTACGGCTTGAGCCGTGAACACGAAGTCGTAGCAAGCGGTGGAACTTTACTCCTCGCTACCTGAAAATAAAGTCGTGCTACCCTCCCTGTTTGTTCTTCGGACTTTCATATTTGCCTAGACAGGGGGGCAAAGTGCATACTAATCCGAGCTGGTCTGTAGTCTCATCTCCTCTCATCCCCTGAAATAGCGGTAGTGGCGTTCTCAATTCTAGCATGGGACCGGAGGACGCACCAGAGATCGAAAGATTGGCCTAAGTTTCTGTACCTGAGATCGGTATCTTGGCATCTCGAATCTTCAACGAATGGACGACCTTTGCAATTCTCTTTTACGAAGACCTCGTTCCGTGATGCAGACCTTTTCATATTTCCTGATCTTCTACAGACTACAGTCTGCATCTTGCTTCCCTTCTTCACTTGTCTCTGTTCCGACTTCCGTCTTGTCCTCTGGCTTGTGTACGAGGTGGTTCCCCTGCGCCTAATCTTCCCCACCGACCATTCATATCTGGTAGCGAGCGCCCGCTGGTCTTCCGCATCATCCAATGATCCGCACCGCTCATCCCATCGTCGATTTGGTTTGGTTCAGGGGAACTCAAAATTATCAGATGGGGGGAAGGATGATGCTCACGAGATCACGATAGGGAGAGTAAACGAGGGGCATAAGAACGGCTGTCTTCATCCTATGTCAGATCTCATGAGTCCTCGATTGTCATTCGTTGATACAGTACTTATCATGACCAGTGCACTTTTTGACTTCCAATCTTTCAACCTTCCCCTGAATCATCGGCACTGAACAAGCGAGCGCATAAATAGAAATCTGCAAAAGCACATCCAACTTTCATCCCACGCGCCTAATTGATAGGCCGGAACACTTTCGAGAATGTGAACCTTGACATCTAGAACTTAGTTATCTCAAGACTCAAGAGGGGCCATCAAAAGCGGGTTTGATCTTACACTTATGGATCACGGCTGATTGTTTTCTCCACGGAAGGGCACGCAGGCCGGGGATCGAAATCTCCTGCAGATGATTGATGACGTACCACTTCCCATTGGAAAAGGATTGAAGAGTCGCTATCCGCCTGTCAGGGATACATGCATAATCTCTGTGCTATTATATATGTATCGCGGAGGAAGCCGTATGCAGGCCAGCGAGCATATTTCCTTCCTTTTTGTCTGGAGTTCTGTGTGTGTGGATTTTTGGTGTTCGTGATCCCTCGGCTGGCGGGTGTCTCCTTCCCGTTGCACACATCCATGCTGGAACTCCCTCGTGTTGCACCACGATACGGGATCTCTCCTTTCTTCCTTTCAGCCTTTCACCTTTCTTGCTCCCTCGAAGTCTTGGAAGTTAGATTTCCAAGAACGGACTGGCAGACGGACGGAGACTTGAAAAGAATCCGAAATGCTTGTACGGACCGACATGTTTCAACATCGAACTCTCCTACCCACCAAGCCTCAACTTCATTCAGCCTCAGGGGGATCACCATTCCAAGTCATGGAACAAGATGGCCAAGATATCGCATCGGTCAATTGTTTAAGATAGAGAGAGGCAGGAAAGACAGATCGGCTTTCTCTGACACGAGTGTTCTCCAGATTTCTGGTTTGATCGTCTGAAGGTCCACTTGCATAAACTTCGGTACCGACGCTCGGGAGGTTAAATTGAGTGATCTTAATCAGGGACCGAGCGAGCGAGGGAGCCGAACAGGAGAGTACGTCGGGATCTTCAGAGCTCTGTGGATTCTGAAAATGTTGGTAAGTATGAGACGTGGTCATTCAGTGGGGTTGGCGCACCTGTCTGAGCTTTCCGCGATGCGTCAAAGAAGCCTACCTGTTGAGGAGGCACAGCCGAAACTGCGCTCGAAAGATGAATTTCTGTCTATTATCAGGAACCGAGAACATTCAATCGCATAAACAGATTAGAAGGCAGTGCTTCTATCAAGAACAAGTGTTTCATAGACGAACACAGCCATGATTGTTGCCTATTGTTACTCGGACTTCGGGGGCCGTTGCGTGTTGGAACGAACATGAAAAGAAACGGAATCTCGATGGACAAACGTATGAATTTTCTTTGGCATCGAATGCTCGTCTACTTCTCTTACTTGAACCAGAGCTCTTCCAGCGTCCTGTACTACATGTCTGGTACCGTCGTTCCGCCCAACAACCTCCCAAGGTCTATTTTTATATTTTATCACGTGATACAATACAACTGTCACGTGAATAAGAGGCTTTGATGATGGCTTCTTTCTCTCATTTAACCAATGGAAACTGAGGTTTCTTGTTAAATATCTCTGGTCCATGTACGATTGGTTGATTCTCAGAAATGATTCTAACCGATCAAGTGTTCCATTCCTAATTCTTGTCTGCTGTTCTTGTATGGTTTTCTGATATGTTGGAATGCTCGAAATGTCCATCTTACGATCTCATTCGCTGTGAAGTTGCCTGAAGATGGAGAGCACTACTCCCGATGAAAGCCTTTTCTTTTCGGTTTGTTTATTGGTCTACTGCTCAGATCTGGCTTTATCTTTGACATTAGCAAGTGCAGTCGCCCATCGTTAATTAGTTGTATCGCTTTATCACATAGAATGCATGCTCCAAATGAAAAGCGTTTTGTGGGTATAACTTGAAGTATGGAATCAATGGAATTCTATGGTACCCGTCTATTCCCTAATCCAATTACACTGAAGAGTTTCCTACGATATGGAATAAAAATAATGATCGCACTTTTGATCCTGTACTGAGCAAGCCGGGAAAGGAAAGAACCCCCAAAAGTGAGAAAAGCGAGCCTGAATTCCTCTGTCAGTCAAGCCAAGTGTTGCATTCACAACATTCCAGCATTCTGTTTTGCCGCCCCGTACTTTGATAAATCTCATGTTTCTGTCACATCGTCGCTTCTTATTTTGTTCGTTTTCTTCGTTGCAAATCATCGACATTTATGCATCCTGTCCCGCCCTCAGTCTCGCAGAGCGTCTCAGGGATCGAGTGCCCGCTGTCTTTCGAACGTAGGACTAGAGATCGAAACACCACAAGTCAGTAAACAACGCCTATCTCGTCGGGTTACATTGTATCGAAATTCTACTTGGCATAACTAACCTTTCGATTGAATCTTTCCTCCACGTTTTCCTCCATATTGAGGTCATCAGCAGAACCGCTTCGCTTCACGCTTTTCAGGTTCCCGCTCTCATTGTGCCAATCTAAATTCGTCTCTTGCTTGTATCGGACGATCTCAGATTCCAGAAGTTTACGATATTCTTCCTCAACGGCTGCAATTCGAGGCTCGAGGCCATCGATTCGTCGGCCCAGTCTTCGTTCGCGAAAGACCATCGTGCCACAAGCTTCGAAATTCGCTTTCTGTTAGCATCGTCGCTTCTGATTATCTGGCACTTTGTGGCGTCTTTCTCGCTTCGTTTGTTTTCCTCGATGTTTAAACTGTAGATCACGAAGAAATGGAATGAGTGGCATACCTAGAGCTTGGAAGAATGCACCCAGGAGCAGGGAGCATGGGACTTGAATGCTGCTGTATCGAGAATAATTCTCGACAGCATCGACGGGGTTTTGGACGACGTTCATGGCTTCATTCCTGTTTATGTTGATCAAGTTGAATCACTCACTACCTTAGAAAATGTTAGAAGTGAGAGGTATTAATGACAAAGGAGGAGAGTCGGAGGGGAGGAAGGCAGAGAAATTTATAGAGGGTGCGACCAGTGCACTGATGCACAAAGCAGCGAGGAAAAGGGGGTGGTCAAGTACCCGTGATGACTCTGGCAGCACCAAGGACCAACACCCCCACGACGAGGCATCGTAAGGCAAAGGCCCTAAAATCCTCCTGTTCAGCTCGCTAGTGGAGACCAAGGCATATTCTCAGTACATTTCTAGGGTATTTACAGGCCAAATTTCACATATTCAAAATCTGCCTCGTCGAGCTACAGAAAGAAAAGGTCTAAAATGCTCAAAAAGTATCCCAGAGATACGAGCTCAATTGGAAAGAATTCTCTAGAATGAATCATCCAATCATCTCGGTATTCTCTTTGGTTGGGGAATGATCAGATATTTTCGGATTTGATTCTTTGAATCCAAAACCAACAAACTGCGCCGTGGTCAAGGGTACAACACGCGTATGCGTGCCCTTTTAGACGCAACCTTTACAGAAACACACCCACCTGCATGCTCTCTCACCGAAAACCCTGTCCGGAAGCCAGATCATCTTCCCCGGTGAGTATAGTCTGCCCATCTCCCTTCACTTCGACTTTTCCATCTTACATCGATTTTCTTAAGATCGTTTACGACCAACTCGCCTCTTCAGACTCTCCCGACTTTTCAATCTCTAGTCTCGGCTATCATCAATCAACATGAGCAGCAAATCAGCGAAGAGAGGTCAGAAACCGTCTATTCCGCTCAGTAAAATCCCTGGTGTGAAGGAGATCTGCGAGTTTCTCGGCTTCCAAAGTGCATCCATCAAAGACACCGAAAAATTCATGGAGGCAACTCGCGCATTTAGAAAATCGTATCAACCGTCAGCAGGAAGTTCGAATATTAATTTCCTGCTTTGGAAGGATCCTCTTGTGCAGTACGAATACAGGAATATGGCGGAGATGTTCCTAGCGGATGGGGACAATAGTGATAAATATTGGGGGAGCAAGCGGTACTGGTACTCGGATGGGGTGCAGTACCCCGACGATGCAGACAGGTAGGAAATGCCCATGACACTTGATCCCTTCTGCTGCATACGTTGTCAGAACTCTTGCGGGACATGACTAATGCAAAATAGAATCGTTGCGCTCTTGATGCAGCTATTTTACAAACAGACGAGATACGCTTTCAACAATCTATATTACGGGCATAAACAGTCGGATGCAAGAGACGGATCGAGGGACAACACGACGCCAAGTAGCGAGATTTTCCCTCAACAACGACCAACTCCTTCATCGAGCACACTGCCTGGCGACTCACAGGAATCAATAATTTCTAGGTAAGTCTAATCAATAACCATCTTGACCTCTTCGCCGAATCTGATTGGTTTTCATAGGCAATGCCCTGAACCACAAGTTGTTACCGGCAGCGAGAAGATGTCGGCGCCCACACTACCTCGAAGCAGTGCCAGTGGCAGCACAGCACCGCCAGATTACACTATCTATGATGGACCGGATGACTTTGTAAGTCTTCTCCTTACCTCAAGCAACCACATAAGACTGACTTTACACAGGAAGAATACATCAGGAGACCATTTGATGTCTTGTGTGCAGACGATCAACCGCCACCACTACCATCCCATCCCGACCCAATCTCAAGCACTAACAACCCACGCAAACGGAAGAAGAAGAGTAATGTTGAGCCGCGACGATCCGGTCGCAAACCTGTTCCCACCCATATGCCTGGCGTCATCTCAGACCCGAACGACTACAACGCTGCGTTCGAAAGCAGCAGCAACGAAAGTAGCGAGCCACTGGCTGAAACCACCGAGATGGACTACACTTTTGATCGAGACTCGTCTGTGGAAATCATGAGCATCTCCGATCGAAATGCTGACCAAGATGGAGCTGCCGGCGGTGCTTCGTCCTCAGCATCAACAGCTGGAAAGCCGTTCAAAGCCCCGACTGCCCCGATGATGTCTGCTCCTGCGAAGCCAACGTCGCCTGTATCGAAAGCGAAGACTTCACGCGGACCGTCGAGCTTGAAGACACAGGAGAAGCGCAAGTCGGCGACAGCTGATGTGCCAACAAGAGAAATGCCCGCTCCACGCTCGAAAATTGTAAAGCTGAATGTGCCATCCTCCAAGGCACAGGCGAAACCTCTAGGAAAGAAGGTCGAAGCTAAAAAGACGTCTCCTGAGGGAAAAGCTCCAGTTGCCCAGTCGTCTGCTCCACCACAGGAGATGGCAGAGGGGATTCTCGGAGGTGCTGCTAAGGATTCGCAGAACACAGCTTCCGCTGGACGAGCAAAAGTCGCCATGCTTCAAGCAACATGCGAGGATGTTCCGTCTGAAGCAGCAAGAGATGTCAGCAGAACCCACTCACCTCGAGCATCAGGGACGTCGGACAAAACACTCGAGCTGGAGGATGATGCCGCAGAGCGAGCTATGAACCCACCGATTGAACGTGAAGCACAGCCGTATGCTATAATACCAGACGATGCCTCCTTCTCACGAACCCAGCTCGCGGATCCAACTCCAAGTATCGCTGTCCCAGCTCACTCCTCGACGCTTGCCTCCGATCCTCCTGTCGATAATCCTCCACGGGTTGCTGCAGATGTTCAGCCAGTTGTGTCTCCTCATGTACCAGCACCAGAACCAGCACCCACAGCACCCACAGCACCCACAGCACCTACAGCACCTACAGCACCTACAGCACCTACAGCACCTACAGCACCTACAGCAGCACAACCTCCGCCCGTCAAGCCATCCCCAACACCCACTCCCGCACCTAATTCCACCAACGCCCCAAGATCCAAACCCCAAATCCCCCTCTGGGTAATAACCCGCACGCCGCACCCTACCGAAGAACTCTGGGACAACGGCAAACTCACGGGGCAAACCCTCCCCTCCTTCCTCGCCAGCCTCTCACTCCTAACTTTCCGTCCCGCAGACTCCATCAACAAGATCATATTCACATTACGAACACCAATTTCCAACACGAAGATTAGTGTAGGGAGGGAGGCGGAGGACGGGTGGACGAGGGTCATGGAGACGTTTAGGGGGAAGCTGAGGGAGGTGGCGGTGAAGGGGAGGAGCTTGAGTGAGGTTTGTAGTATTCTGATTGAGCCGATTTGGGAGGAGGTTGGGTTTGGGGGGGAGGAGGGAGGGGAGGGAGTGGAGGATGTTGAATTTTGAGGTTTGAGTTCTGCTGTAAAGCGCAATTGATGAGGGTGATTCTGTAATGTTTATATTTGTTTGAGCCTGGGGGCTTCTATTTACAACTCATGAGTGGGACCGAAGCGCGCGGTTCGCTTGGTTTGAGGCAATGCATTTGTTTCGTGTTGTGGTCTCTGGTCATTTTTCTGGACGAGGCATGGTCGCAGCCAGGACACTCCGATTGAGATGCCCTCTGGTCTATGTGAAAGGGCCCGCGTGGCGACAAGCTGGGAGAGTTCGAGTCCCGCTCGCTCGTTTTCGGATGTGTTGAGAGGAAGTCATGTTTACAACCGCATTTTGACATTTATCAATGTAACTTTAGCTGAACGCTAGGTTGATTGATATATCAAGTGTTTAGTACATGAGATATCCTGTAGCTTCGCCGATTTTTGAAACAATAATATGCGCGGATCAAAAATCCAAATTAAAGGGCTCGCTTCCTGGTGGAAGGCTCGGGGAACACGGGTCCAATGTGCCGGTAATTTCGACCCAGGTTTTCTTAAGGAAGAAAGTTCTGACCCAACAGGCAGCAAAGATGACGTACCATAAGGTCTGCCCAAGTTCCATGTGGGGTGGTAAGGCAGACTGCAGGCCTAGAAACTCTAAAACAAGCTGCGGCCGCTTCTTGTCGACCAGCTGAAAGACCTGATTAGGAAATCTGGTAAGCGAGCTTGATAACCAAAAGTTCTAACTTGCTCAATTTTTGATGTAGAAAATCCGTTCTAGTTCGAGGCGAATAAATGGAGGATCTGGAACAATCGTCTCTGATTTCTCACTTTGCGGATTTTGGGAATCGGGGTGGTGCGGGATTTAGTGATGTGGCCCAAAAACCGGCCACCAACAACTGCGCCGTATCTCAAGGTTTAAACGGAGAACAAGTTTCCTCTTCTGGATGGCCACCTTGCTATCAATCCGTAGGTACATGCGGTCTCACCGAAATCCCTGTAGCTGCTCTTCTGTAAGTCAATGCTTTTGCTTGAGGACAAATATAGCTGCAAGTGTGTTCTGCATTTGTCCACGCTGCCTATAATTCTGTACTTTGTTTCCCCACGGAAGCCGGGAGATCCCAAGCGAGACGCTCACCAAATATCAACAGTTAATTTCTATGATGAGTAGAACACTGACGACGCCCCAGAGGTCCACTGTTACCAGAGAAGATATCCCTTCCATTGAAAGGGTATGCGAGCTTCTTGGGTTCGGAAATGCTCCAGACAAGAAGACCGAGGAGCTCGTGGAGGCCACCAGCGAATACATACAATCATACGATTTCCTGGACGGCATGAACTTGGAACAACTTCTTGACTGGGACAAACCTACGGTGTATATGGAGCTGAGAGAAATTTCGAAAAGCTTTCTCTCGGATCCTGAAGATCGGTATGGTGAAAGATTTTGGGGCAGCCAAAATACACGGCATTCACATTGTCTTGAATACCCGAAGGATGAAAATAGGTACGGATCCTGAATCAAACACTCTGTCGAAACATTGAGGGAGGGTTGGATTGGATCTGATATTTCCAGGCTCACCGAATTGTTGATGCAGCTCTTCTGGCGACAGATTATACAGGCATTTGACATGACAGATTCAGGTATGAAAGCGACAAACACGTCGGAGGACCATGTTACTCAGGTCAGCGACGACAGCCAGCGACAACGATTAACCACAAGCTTGAGTACGATGAGAAGAGAGACCCCAGAGCCACGAACGAATAGTGGGAAGGCGAAGTCAAGATCAGAAGTGTCACCCGCGAGGGGCAGTCGCACAATTAATGATGCAGATGCATTCTACGATTCGGGAGATATGGTAGTACTCTCTGCCCTCTCACAGTGAAGACTCTGACTGATATTGAAACAGGATGCTAGAATTAATGCTGCGATGGATTACTTCTTGAAGGATGACCAGATAGCCACGCAGCCTCAACCCGAAATACCATCAACTGCAATGAATCCCCGAAAGAGGAAAGCTTCCACTCCTAACGGACCAAGACGTTCAGGAAGAAAGACAACTACAGTGGACCGTCCCGGATTTGTTTCGAATATTCTCAGCGATGATAACTCCTCCGACCGAAGTCCTGACGCACCTCTGGAGCAGAGTATCGAGCGGGATGAGGAAGCCAACCAAGATTGTTCGTTGGGACGCCACCGTCAAGAAGACACAAGAACGAGCCGGAACGTGGACACTGATATGACTGATGCCTCGCTATCAGTGAGAAAAGCCCAAAAAATCCCGATGCATCCCACTGCCAAAATAACAAAGCTACCGATTCCGAAAGCTGGGAAGCGCAAAATATCTTCTGCTTCGAACACAAGAGGGTCGGAAAACACCAGCTCTGGCTTAGCTGAAGCCTCGACGAGAGGAATTCCACCACCAGGACTCAAAGTATTGACGCTGAAGACGCCGTGGAAAGTGCCAAGTACTAAAGCCCAGTCAAAGCCCCTAGGAAAGAATTTACCGGCATCGGCCAGCGCAAGGACACCACCGGATAGAGACGAGGACGGTATTGCCAAGGGATCTCGTGCTTTTCTTGGCGGTGATAACTCGTCAACTCATCTCTCATATCCACTAACGCCAACGAATAAGACGTCTCGGCTACCTCTATCTACTCCAGCAGCCCCAGCGATACCGACGCCAACGTCTCTACCTCCTCCTCCTGCATCAAGTACATTACGAGCCCCTACGTCTACATTGCAATTGCATGCTCCACTTAAGAACTTCCAGATATGGGTCGTCACACACTCACCGACACGAACGGAGGAGCGGCTGCGCGGAATTAATTTCGCAGAAATGTCGCTTTCGAGCTTTCTCTTCAGCATCGCAAAATTGACTAGTCGACCCCTTGATGAAATCTGCGACATGAAGCTGACGCTTGAAATGCAATCCTTGATCACGAAAGATGCTGTTTGGAGGGGGCAAGATGAGATTTGGGAAGAGATAAAAGAGACTTTCGTGGAAAGGTTAAACTTACGGCGTGAAGGGGAGAAGTGCAAGATGGTTGTTGAGTCTAGTTGGGAAAATAAAAATGAGAACGACGTAAAGGCTGCAAATATTTCTGAGGGCGAGGAGGGGCTTTACGATGCCTGAAGGCGTGGGATGCGTGGTGAGTTCGTCTCGTGGTGGGGTTGTTTTGATTCGGCTCGGTTAGCGAGATTGATTGTGAAAAATTGCCTCTGGGAGATGGGGAATCATGTTTCGCTGGCTTTGAAGTTGTGAATTATGGAAACATCATTTTGAGATACTCATATTACGAGAGATGTTTTATTGTTCATTGTGTATTTTCGATCGGGTTGGTAGTACAAGGTCCTTCCTGGTGCGTCATGACCTTTATGCGCGGTGTCGCATTCCAGAATACCGGGTACAGTACAGTCTCAGCCTACAAACGGTCTAGGTGAGAACCACTGCATAACATTCCAATGTCAAAGCTATTTCCAGTTTTTCAGGGCGGTGTAGTGTAATCATGAAGCCTGAGATCTTCGCCCCACTCTTTGTTGAGTAATCATTCCCCTTCAACCAAAGCCGCATCAGCGCCAGGGTCCATCGTCAGCTTGTCAGACTCGATATAATGAGTAAGCATACAGGCACGTACGACAGAATATGTCGTTGCGATTTTATTGAATTTGGGCCACCTCTACTTCACTGCTGAACAACAGTGACCCACATACTCCACATGTATCCTTGTCAAAGGATCGGCTCTGCAAGCCAATTGATATTGTTATTATTCAGTTTCGGGCAGCACAGCACTCTCGTCGATATATGTCTGCTCTGAGTCGGCAAATATTGCTGAGGGAGTGCCTATAACATAGGGCTAGAGAGAAATAGGAACAACATGAGCCAGTTCCAAGTCTCTCTGACTAACGGGCCCATGGTCATGGTTCACCGGGGCTGGCGGGTGCCATTTAACCTAGGACAACGCTCTCCAAAAAGTGACGGGGGCTCACAACACTCGCCGAAAGCGATCCCAAATCCAAAACAAGTCCGAACACCAGCAGTATCTAAGCCAAAGCCCGAAAGAAGCGCAACCCAAGAATTCGCATTCGTCAATGTCACGGAGCCTGGACGACCTAAAGATGCGGAGACGAAGAAATTGGTCAGAGGCCATGTGGTGAAAGACTCCACGAGGAAGAAGAAACTGATGAGGCAGTTGGATGCTGAGAGGGCAGCGAGTGTCGGCTCCGTTACTGAAGTATTTGCAACAAGTGCAAGAAATGAGCCAGCTACGAGCGACAGAGATCCATCACTCTTCAGCATCCCAATACCGACCCAAGGTCTCGACCCACATCCATACCTTTCCCCGATAATCCATCACCTAATATCAGTTGGCGATGCGATGTATCCGTTCGTGTCTGTCTTTCGCTTCAATCCTGTCTCGCCGGCGAAGTGGTTTGATTGCGCTTTGAAAGACGATGCCTTGTTTCACGCGTTGCTGTATACGACCTCAACGTATTTGGGATTAGTAAAAGGTGTAACGGAGAATAGAGAGGCTATCTTACATGCTGGGAGGAGTGTCGGGTTGTTGAGAAAGAGGATTGGTGAGGTTGGAAGTATGGGTAACTTTGGTTTCGAAGGGGAGGGCACCGTGAGGGCTGTCAGTTGTTTGGCGATAAGTGAGGTATGTTCCATATCGTTTCTCTGTGATCGATGTTCACTAACAAGAAGTAAAGTGCTTGGGAGGTAATTATGAAGGTTGGAAAGTCCATATGACAGGGATGAAGCAGATGGTTGATCTGAAAGGAGGGGTGGCTGGCTTCAGCCCCGGACTTCAACTGAAAATGCACCGGTAAGTTATTCTAATCTCTGCTCTAAGGACTCCAGGCCTACTATATGCAAAGCTCTTACTCCACATAGAGCAGATCTCATGGGTGCGACTGAATACCTTGTCCCAGCATTCTTGGCAGAAGAGAACTCTCTTCCCCGCCTCCCCACTCAAGACCTCCGCAGAGCAGGCGAGCAGACCACTTCGATCCTGGATTTCTTGAACGTGTTGCCTATTTCAGATGACTTGCGTAACACCTTAATATACATGCATGGGCTCTCGCAGTCCGTATCTCGAGTTCTGACGAGTCCAACGGTACTCAGCGGATCACAACAAGTCTCGCTTATGCAGCATATTTACACGTTACGATACAGCCTGCTGCCGGATTACTCAGATGGTACAGACTTCGCAGATGAGGCATCGAGGACGTTGGATGAAGTTTTGAGGATTGGAGCATTGCTGTATGTATCTGAGACGCCGAAAGAATTCCCGAACGCCGCTGTTGGGCCGCTGAAAATGGTGAGAAGGCTGAGGGGACTCGTTATGCAGGTTCAGATGTGGAATGAGAAAGAGGCAGGACTGGTGCTCTGGTTATTGTTTTTCGGTGGCATTGCGGCGAGGAAGGGAGAGGATAGAGTGTGGTTTTCATTGCAGATTGAGAGGCTGTGTGGGAAGCTCGGGGCGAGCGAGTGGGGTGAGGTTAGGGGTAGTTTGGAGGTGTTGTGGTGGGTCGAGCAGATTCATGAAAAGCCATGTAGGGAGCTGTGGAATGAGGTAATAGTATTAAGGGAAGCGCGGGGGTGACAATACGTCAAAAATAGCTTGAAACGAGGATTGATGTAATAGTCGCGAAGAGTTTCTATCAATCCATTTAACGTACCTAAGGTATCGACTACACATACGGCAATAACATTACTCAAGTGAAAATTCTCTCCAAGTGACGCTTTGCGGGGAAGGTGCAGGCTGTGCCCAGTCTATCATCTCATCACAAGCGGGTAAAGTCGCCTAGATCTTGTCTAGCAGTCGGGATAGCTTTGACCCAAGGCACGCGACTTCTGGTGAAGATCTCGACGTCGGGAGCATACTCTGTCGATGGATCCCTTCCTTCTGGAAGATCAATACATCCTGCCTTGATAACCTGTAGTAGAACTAGAAGTTAATTTTGACGTTTCCCAAAGAATCGATACCTGTGAGGAGGAAGAAGCTCACCATCATGCCAGGATAATCACTGCTGGTCCTATACAGAAGACTTCCACACTGCCCACAACAATGAATGGTGATTGTGTTTCCACTCTCAACGACCTTGCCCCAGACTTTGAGCTCTCCTTTGACGACTTTCAGCTCGGCAGTGGAATAGAGAATGTTGAGTGCAAAGGCAGCTCCAGTGAGTTTACGCTCATCCATGCAATGACAGCGAAACTTGACGATCGGCTTGTCGTCGTAGGTGATGACATTGGAACCACAGAGGCAAGAGGATTGAGTCATAGCTCAGCCGACGTTGGTAAATGGATGTGATGCTAGGTATGAAACGGTGTATGTAGTCGCTGGGAATGCAGAGTGTTCAATGGAATGAGAATGGACGCACGATTCAAAGCTCTCATGGGTTTCCCGTACCTCCATATATGCCCCATTGTATGATCGTATTCATTAGCTCCAAGCTGGTGTAACATATGTCTTCAAGTCGTTGGGTAAGCCCTCAACGTCTCGCTCAGTGATAGACACGCTCAATCAAGAAACGCTAACCGGATTGAGCAAGCCATTGTAGAAGCCATGTTCGCAGCCACCAAAGGATACGTTCCACTGTCTATAGGGCTTTATTGCATTTCCAGTATGAATACAGCAGATGCTTGGTGGCTGCTGACTTTGGGCGAACGTTTAATCATCACTTTTGTGTGTTGAGTAATCTGAACGCAATGGACAAATGCGGCAATAAGCCCACATGTCTTGCACTATGTGCATGGTAATTCAACTTGCAGTATTCATGTAAAATATCATGCATAACAGTGTCTGCTTGATTTGCATTGGAGACTGCTGCCATACTGTTGACAAATGTGTCATGGCTGGGTAGTGTAAGCTTATCGATTGTTAACGTATCGGACTTTGCGTCGGAAGTACATGACTCTTTGATCCAAGATTGAATGAAGCAGATGGAAGGAAGCTAGGGGACTGGATGAATGCTGGTGATGGATGCATGACCGAGAAAAAGATGAATTAAAGCAGGGCACAGTTGGATTTGGAAAGACAAGGGAAATGAGGGGAGACATCAGAAATAATTACAGCAGTGGTCTGAGTGCATGACACACCACAGTACGAGTAGGTGTTGGTGGCGAAAGAGACGAGATCTGGGTGTAGCTGTAGATCTTGGGTTCAGCGAGCACTTGAGTATACTGTACTCACAGCACCTCGTCCGTACCAGAGGGCCGATGGCCATATGAATGTCAAGACCTGATGAGCCTTTCGCAAATAATTCTGCGGGACGTCGATGACGGGAGGAAATTGAACGGATGAGACATCAAGCTGGCTCTTTCGGATTCGGGACAATAAGGAGAATTGACTGAACAAGCCGAGGTCAGAAATTGCGATAGAAGGAAAGCTTAGTACGCATCGTGCCCATAGAAGGCATGATGCCGCCCTGATCGGATGTCAAGCATGAGTGAAGAAAGAAACGCGAGGTGGAAAGTTCGGCCGTGGCTCGGCAACTTTCTCAGCCTCGCCTCTCTGCCTCGCCGCGTCTTCAATTCTTTCGACGCGCCGTGGAAGGAAACCACAATCAACAAACCCTTGTCAATCAACTTAACTCGACTCCATACCACAGAAGAGGACGATAAGATCTTCTTCAATCTACCACGATATGCGACTCTTCATGCGTTCATGATATTTTCGCCCATTGCCAGGAAATGGCGTCCGTCACTTCCCTAGGTCTACATAAGCCCACCGGGCTGCAATATGCAATTCAGGAACATCTTGTGCCTTCCGAACCCTCCAGCACATCCTACGAGTGGCATAATCATTTCAATGGCGATTCAACCTCCTCCCTCGAAGATGACGAGCTTCTGGTGACCCCGCGTTGTGTGATTTGGAGTAGAGGGGGTGTTTTCAGGAAAGCTTTCAAATTCGACCTGGAAAAGGAAGATGTTACTAGGGCTCTGATAACAACGTTTCCCAGTCTCGGACCACTCGCCGCGAAAGAGAATAAGGTACGACAGCAGAAAGGGAACGCTGCCAAAAGAGAGACGGCAATTGTAGTCTTCCTCAAGACCCAGGCGCATGTCTATTTCCTCTCCGGCACCAGCCATGTTATACATCTGCCATTCGAGGTCGAGTCTGCGACTGCTGCTCCCAATGGCCTCATAATACAACGGAAACTGCGCGTGGAAAATATGATTGCGGCATCACTCAAATTCCCTCGAGTTCCTCCCAATTCTTTCCTGTCCTCCCAGCCGCAGCCATGGTCGGCGGCAAGTTCGCAGCAGTCAACTTTCTCGATTGCGGAGCTCGGTGGACCAAAGCAGATGCCAATGCCACACTCAACAATGAAGGATATGTGGGATCCACCTGCAGTGAAGAATGATTCGAACTGGCCACGTCTTTTTTCGCTATCAGATCCACTCGCGGAAATTGGTCTTGTGGTCGCACAACCAGCAAGATCTTCTAAGCAGACAGGCAGAAGGAGTTCAGTCAAGACAGCTGCCCTCGACACTGCAGAAGAAATTCTCCATGTGACGCGCAGAGACGAATTCTCTCCCAAAAATAGCGAACGGCCTTTGATACTAGCACTGACTTTGAACCGCGAGACGAGCACTTATAGTGTCTGGAAATTCACTTATGTTGGAGATGAACCTCTTCCTGCCAATGGCGAAAAGCGCCGCGTTGCTAGTGGTACCATGTCTCGTAGAAGAAGCTCTTTTATTCCGGGAAGCGCAACTGGTGCTACCACTCCAACAGGAAACGGCCAGCATACTTTCAGAGAGAGTCTCGGTGGCGCTCAGCAAGGATTGGGACTTCTAAAGAGCAGCCTACAAGACGAAGCTAGAGACAAAGTTGTTGATTTCGCTTCTTCACTTGATCCAGACTACGAAAGTACTTCCATACCACGGAGGAAGTCAAGAAGGGTGAGTTCCATGCTTGCGAGGGCAGACCTCTCCGCTACTCACGAGCGTTCTGCATTCGCAGACCTCACTGGCAGTCATGCGCATGCAACTAGCCGTCGTGGGGACTCCTTGGGTAGCCAGCATGCAAGGATAAGCATAGGGCCGTATCCTGGAGTACCTGGCGGAAGCTTATCTCAAGCCCCCCAATTCAACCATAGTCTGAATGGGTATCTTGAGGCTCCAGTAGATGATCTCTTAGACGAGTTGCGGGCAGGTGGTGATTTCGAAGGCTTCCACAATATGGGTCTTGATGATGACGAGTTCGACGCTCTGAGACAGGAGGTTGTGCTCTCCAAAGTTTGCAGTGTCCCAGCAGAACATAGCAATGTTCGTTACTCAAGCCAGCATATGCCAGCTGCAACACAGTGCAAGATTTTCACTCTCACTGCGCCGCCGTCAGCAGCAGATGACAGAAACGGAAATACTATCATCATCTGTCTTCTGGATCCTGACGAGAAGCGCCTGCTTGTCATGACTCTCCATTCGAAGACACACAAAGCTGATGTTGACCTCATCAACAACCACGTCCCAGGTGTCAAATCTGAGCGAGATGTGACTGTCGTCTCTCTGGCTTCATCAAATTGGGCGAAGGGTGTTATAGATGCCTGTAGGCTTGACGATGGGCGGATTTCTCGTATTCTAGCCTTGACTCAGTCGCAGGACGGCTATGGGGAGCTAAGCCTACAGGCTCCGTGGAGCACATTGATGAAAGTCACACTTCCTGCACAATTTGCGATAAGCAATATTCGTAACTTGGGCCATGATCCGACTCCGCGTGCGAAACGAGAAGGTGGCTTCAAGCGCGTCTTGAGTCGAGGGCCGCGTGCTCTCTGTGGCCTGCGTAACTCAAAGCCCGGAGGAATCGTTGACTTGGTCGATGATGACGGAAGGATGCACCAACTTCAGCTTGTATTAGAACCACGAAACCCGCATGTGTGTAGGATTCTAGAGGTCTGCAGAGCTGTTCTCCCAGCCGGCAACAGTGGCGATGGCGTCCTTGTTTGTTGGTGGAACGTTATGCAATGGCTCCGACTTGAGTCTATCCACACGGGGGATGAAGAATGGACTGCTCTAATTATCACCCTATTTTCTATGGTTCTTTCAATGGGCAGTGCCTCCAGGCCAGCACACGCACAAGCCAAAAAGAAAGTCCGGAAGGGTCATCTGCGTTCGAGTAGTGGGGTTCAGCTAGATCTAGAAAGCTGGGACCTGATGCAGGCTGATGAGGCAGCCCTTGGCAATCCATCGCCATCTTGGGCTAGCAATGCAGGCTGGAAATGGCTGACGGACGAAAATGGAATGGCAGCTCAGAGCTCTGAATCGCTAACGTCTATTTTCACTTCCACTGATAGTGAATCGCTACCATTCGTTCGCAAACATGTTGACCTTGCCCGAAGATTCGCGAGCACCAAATTTGGGTCTGATTCTATCTTCGGATCTCTGCCTACATCTGGGAACAGAAGCCTTGATACAAGAAAAGCTGCGCTGACTGACGTTTTCATCGCCCTCCATCTCCTACACGAAGAGCAAAAGCTAGATACGATGATGGCAGAAGCGTTCAGTACCGGTCTTGCGAGCTTGGCACCAATAACTGCTCAGATCGGTAGGTGGCTTGGATGGGATAGCTGGATACAACACTACGAAGTTGAGGATGCTTCATTGCTCAATATAGACTATGATGCCGGTGCGTTATGACCTGTGTGTGAGTCTTCACTTGCTAATTTCAAATAGATTCACCGATAGACTCGTCGGTTCCTGAGCCTTTTGATTGTCCCTCAGTCTATGACTGGATTCAAGATTGTTTGCGTTCCCGCAGTCTACAGCCGTTCATCACGCTTCCAGGATTAGTGGCAACTCGTTCAACTTCTACAGCGAATGCCTCTACTGGAGACCAGTGGTCCCAGCTAACACCGAGAACTCTGCTTTTTGAGCGGTTCTTTTCCGTCATCCAAAATGATTGGTCGCCGCAACAAATCGTTGAGGCACTTTCATCCGCCGGTGCCGATCAACTTGTCCTTGACACACTGCCAGAAGCAGTTCTTGCGCCACTTCAAGAAGCCATAGTCAAGAGCCAAGCAGATCCTCCAGCTACTTGGAGCAAGGAACTGCTCAGTCTCGTTGGGCGAGAAGATGTCGGTATGCTACTTACACCGGGGCAACGGCCACGTCAGGTGCAGTCAACTTTACTGGTAAGGAGAGCGCACGTCTTTCTTGAAACATGTTTTAACAATGACAGGCACCAACCCACGAAGCGAACCTTGACGTCCACGCAGTTTGTGGATCTATAGCCGATTCTGAATCTACTGGCTCGTTTGACGGTTCTGTTGAAGTAGAACGTCAAGCAATTACTCGATCCATCTTCAAGGACGACAGAAGAATGAATGAAGCCATTGCTATTCTCAGTACTTCAAGAACTACAGTGGCACGCTGCAAAGCAGAGCCTCAATGGAGTGAATCTGAACTGCTGGAAGCTCAAAAGGAACACGCGCAAATGCTTGCTTATCGCACTCTAGCCATCCCGTCTGGAAGCGGACTTCTGTACTACAGTGCTCGGATCCCGCTTCTTACCCAGAAGTGGTCTATCCGAGGATTCAACCTTAATGTCATTATGAAACCGGACAACAATACTGTTGCGGCAGACAAATCAGCATTCTCGGAAGAAAAGATCGGTTGGGCATTCTTTCACTCGGGAGTTGCTTCCGGTCTAAGTATATCTCGAGATGCAAAAGGCATCGACACTTCTTGGATCCTCTACAACAAGCCCACCCCTGATTTAAGTAACCGACATGCAGGTTTCTTACTCGCTCTTGGGCTCAATGGCCATCTTAAATCTGTGGCAAAATGGGTTGCCTTCAAGTACTTAACACCAAAGCACACCATGACCTCGATTGGACTCTTGCTTGGCTTAGCGGCCTCATACATCGGGACCATGGACTCTCTTGTGACAAGATTATTGTCTGTTCATGTCACACGTATGCTGCCTCCAGGTGCCGCAGAGTTGAACCTCTCTCCTCTTACCCAGACAACGGGAATTATGGGAATTGGCCTATTGTACTGCAACACGCAGCACCGCCGTATGAGTGAGATCATGGTCTCGGAGATTGAACATATTGACTCGGATGCAGAAGATGAGCCTCTGAGAAACGAAGGGTATCGACTCGCGGCTGGATTCGCCCTTGGGTTTATCAATCTTGGGAAAGGATCTGATCTGAAAGGTCTCCATGACATGCGCCTCACGGAAAGACTGCTCTCTCTGGCTGCCGGCAGTAAGAAGGTGGACCTAGTCCATGTCTTTGATAAGGCAACTGCAGCAGCCGTTGTTGCCATTGCATTGATCTTCATGAAGTCAGAAAACCACGTCCTGGCCCGAAAGATCGATGTCCCAGACTCATTGCTTCAATTCGATTACATTCGCCCGGACATATTCCTCCTCCGCACACTTGCCAAGCATCTGATAATGTGGAGCAAGATCGAACCCTCCTTCGAATGGGTCCAGAGGAATCTTCCAGAGCCATATCGGGAACGAAGCACGCTCAGAGATGTCTCAGATTTGACAAGCGAAGATCTTCCATTCTACGATATTCTCACAGGAATATGCTTTAGTATCGCTCTGCGTTTCGCTGGCTCTGCTTCTACTGTTGTCCGTGATCTGTTGATTCATTACTTAGATCAACTCATGCGAATATGCAGACTGGATGCGAACACATTCGACAAAAAGTTAACAAGAAATACTGTCCGGAACTGTCAAGATCTTCTAGCTTTGGCTGCCACAACTGTCATGGCCGGAACGGGCGACCTTGTCGTGTTTCGCCGACTGAGATCTATGCACGGCCGTGATGATAACGAAACTCCGTATGGCAGCCATCTCGCGGCTCATCTAGCAGTCGGAGCACTATTCCTTGGTGGAGGCACTTTCACATTCGGCACGTCAAATTTGGCTATAGCAGCTCTTCTAGTTGCATTCTATCCAATTTTCCCCTCCTCAATTCAAGACAACAAATCTCATCTGCAGGCGTTCCGTCACTTCTGGGTTCTGGCAGCAGAGCCAAGGTGTCTCGTGGCTAGAGATATAGACACAAACCAATTGGTGCCTCTCCCGATCTTCATAACACTTCGAAATGGCGAGGAGACACAACGCCATACACCTTGTCTTCTACCTGAGCTGGACCAGATTAAGACTGTTCGCACCAACAGCCCTGAGTACTGGAACCTTGTTCTCGACCTGGAGAAGAACGAGAAACACATTGCCGCATTCAAGTCAACACAAACCATATACGTCCGTCGATGCCCAGTACACGATGCAGGCACATCTACATTTCAGGCGACGTTGCAAGCTCTAAATGATGTTGATATCATGCCTGCACAATCTCTTGAGTGGCTTTTCGAATTGCCTGCGTTTGGTTCTCTCACCAAGGCCGAGCGAGCATTAGTCCTTCCCCCAGATCATGGAGGCGCTGGTGATGTACATGCTGGGACCGACGAAACTGTCGTTGACGCTAGGCTAGTCCTTGAGAATGCCTCAATAGACAGTGGAAAGAGGGATAGGCTTTTAGGATTAAGGCTCCTATTTGAATTCGCGGATCAGGCTGCGAGTGAAGGAAAAGATATGCAATGGATCCGCCGGGAAGTGGTGGATAGGTTGAAAGCGAAGGTATGGCAAATGGCGACGGAAGAATAGAGGTAGCGTGACGCTGTTTCCTTTAAGACCTTGGAACTTTGTGCATCTTTAGCGGGAGCATGGTAAAAGCATTTTTGGAGCAGGTACTTGTCAGGCTGTGGAAACAATTAGAATCATGAGCACCTATTAATGACAACATCATGTGATCTTTAAAGTTCAGAGGATTAGGAAGGAGGGACTTGAGCTCGCAATTGCCCAGAAATCGAGCCCTACTGCTCTTTGCAGGAGAAAGATACTGCCATTTCCTATCCCTTCCTTCGAGGGGTTTAAGAGGCAAGCGCCAACCGCATGACCTTTCTTGTCACGCATACCTGCATTTCTGCGGCTTGACACTTTTCATCACTTCTCGATTCACCATCGTCAAGGTCATCTCCAGGATACACACTTCTTAAGAAGAAAGCTCGGTCAGAAGAAGAGAGACCAGAAATGGCCAGTACTCAAAACTGTGCATTGTAAGTCGTCTTGCTCGTCCCTGCCAGCTGAAGCACCGAATTGACCCTCAGCAGGATTCATCTAGATCCAGAACAGACGTTGTTCTGCGAAGGCATCCTCGAACAGTTCACGACGACACTACGTAATCTCTCGAGAACATACACGAAGCACATCATCCAAAACACCACAAAGATGGACTGCCCTATCATCAGCCTCTTCAAAGTCCTCTGGTCCATCGCATATTACACCGTCCTCGTCTCCGGAACCTGTTTCTGCCTTACTACCATTGGTCTTATCGTCCAAGCTATGTTCGAGATGTACCACAGAGGAGAGAGCTTCACACGTTACATTCATCGTATGGATGTAAAGACCATCGAACGACACATGTCATATGAGAAGGCTGGTCGACGACAGGAGCTGAAGGAGTGGTATCTGAAGGAGATTGAGGCTATTGATGTTGGTGTTGGCCACGGATGCTGCGGAAAGGCTGGGGAGAAGCTGGATCGCAAGGATGGTACACATGGATTTGTCTTCGTCGAGAAGGATGTCGAGAAGTGTGCTCAAGCTCCCTGTGAGAAGAAGTGAGTCGGGAGTATGGAAAGCTGGTTTTTGGCGACATTGTGCTGCATGCGATTCATGATGAAGATACTTGGAATCATGATTGATGATGAAGGGAATGAATGGAAGGATGTGCTTCATTGGACGCATGTCTTCAGAGGGCTTCGTGTTTTTTTCGTTGAGCACGCGGAATAGCACTACCATACCGGGAAATGCATACCAGCAGGTATCTGATTAACTTCTCACGAAAGGAACCATATCACATTTGACCGGCCAAACAGATGTGACTGAGGTGAGAGTAAATAGCCGCTGACTAACACATGCATACCGCTGTCACAAAAGTCCCAACAACCAACACCCAAGCTCTCTACTTCTCAGCACTGCAACTTCGAAAGATATATCCACAAGAGCAACTTCCAAATCACTTACACTCATACCGGAGGTAACCTTTATAGCGACGAAAATTATGCTTCCGTAATCCTGTAGCGTGGTCCGGACAAATACGGCGTATTTCCCACTCATTCACCAACATCAATTCACTACATGTAGCTTCAGGTGGCAGCTTTCGACGTCTAGCATCGCCTGTGATCGATACAACTATCACGGATGATGATAAGAAGAGGATTTGCGTCTCTGGTGGCGATCCCTAGTAGCTTTCCTATACGTACTGCCTGGCCGCATTGCCTGACCCACCGCCAATCGCGCTACTTGTTTTTCAAAAGTGACGACTTAGAGCTGAAGATTTTGAGGGTTGGAACAAAAAGTAAGATACAGTTTACTGTTCTCTCGACCTTCAGTGGCTAGCTCGTTTCGAGGGAAAGAAAATGCTGACAGAGGTCAAGAGCGACAGTGCATTTATCGTGGCTAGTCCTCGATTTTCTGGGACAGATCTTACTCCAGCCAACAAAAGATCTTGCTATACCCAGCAAGAGTGGTCACCCTATCTTCTCCGGCCTTCGAGTTTGTCAATCTAAGCGTGACTTTTGGGAATTTCATGGAGCAAAGGAGGGAACTAGCTAAATTCGGTCAGCCCTACCTGTACCCGTCAAAACCGATATCTGGAACCGTTCCACGGCAATCTCCTAAACTCTTTGCGACTCTAATGAACAATCTGTTCTCACAAATGCCGAAATTGGTTCGCACTATCAGTACAAGTGTCATGTCGAATGTCCTTTAAGTTCTCGCACACTTCCAATTTTCTTCGTTCGTCTCTCTCCAATATTCCCCATCCTATTTCCAGCGCAAACAACTCACGAGCTCTCCTACACTCATCAACCACAGAAACCATGCGATCTTCATCTCGTAGAGATCTCCAGGTGGTCATCTTTGGCGTCCCTATGGAGATCATCAAAACCATCGTCCAAATTGTCGCCATCCACCTCGTCTTTCACTGCCTCAATCCCCTCTTCCAGTACACCCCATGGCGGCAACCTCGCACTACTATTTATTGGCCTACGATCCATCCTCGTACTGCTATATAGTTCACTGCTTTCAAGCGACAGTGTGGATTACAGCAGTACTGAGCGCAAACACGCTAGAGAAAAAGCGATGGCTGCTGTGAGATCTGCTATTAGAGATCAGCCGGATGCTTTTAAGGGTCTCGAGAAAGAGTGGTTTCTCAGAGCTGTACAAGAACTGGATGCGGAGAAGAAGTGGATGTCGAGAGAGTATTTGAGAGATACTCTCGTGGTGATGTGGGTTGTTTCGAAGTGTGAGGAGTTGGAGCTGGCTGTTGTTACGAAGTATCGTAACGTGACTGCGTCTTTGGCTTGGACTTTGGGGAAGAAGATCTGTCGATTCGTTGTTGACAGCTATGTTCGATTCAAGGCTGTGATTGAGAAGAAGAGTAAGGAGGTCACAGAGAGGAAAGCTTCAATGGAAGGGGAGAAGAACTTGAGTGAAGAGAGGGAGGCTTATGGTATGGAAGTTGCGCCGCCACGACGATCCGAGAATGTTTCGAAAGCCTTACGAGAAGATGCTAGAGCTTTGCTTAATATGCAGGAGAAGAGGCATGTAACCAAGAGTGAGGAAAAGCAACGGGATATTGGCAATGCCGCGTCCTCCTCATCCTCGCAGTCCACAAATCTACTCACCCCACCAGGGATGACCGAGCTCCCAAAGGCGAATCCCCAGCAAACAGTCTGCAGCAACCGACCTGCTGGCCTGAAGATGACGACCCAAGCTCGAATTCGATTCGAAAGCAACGGGACTGTCGCAGAACACATCTACGAAATGCTGTGCCAGGAAGCTGAGAAGCAGAAATTCAGGATTTGGACAGATTTCGAAAAAGTCGCAGCTTGGACAGAACAGTATGCAGGGAGACATATAGATGAGTATGACTCTACTGCCGCACTCCTTGATGGTTATCTGGCTTGGGAGAGGGATACAGCTGGTATCCGAACGGGGATGCGAGGTTTGGGGAGGTGGGGACTGTACAAGCTGGCTTTTGCTGCTTTGAGTGAAGAGGTCAGTAGTTCACGGGCGGAGAAGGAGGCAGAGAGGGAGGATGAGTGGGATGATTGTGTGGAAAGTGTCGAGGCGTAGACATTGGAGGATGTTTTCTTGCGTCTTTGGTCCAAAACCTAAGCTTTAGGAATTAAGAAGTTAGAGTTGAAGGTTCGGGTAAGGTAGCTTTTGAGACTAGAGCTCCAGAAGTAGACCTTCATCTCGACAACAGGGCGAGGGCCAGTGCAGATGTCATGGCATGACCACACCTCTTGGAAGGAGAGTACTCTATAAGTCGACTTAGTGAGAACGTTTGCCAATAGTCACCTCGGCCTCACCAAAGTCATGCTAGCATCTTTTGGAGAGTTCATAGACCCATCGGGCATTCATTAAATGCATGCATGCAGGAGCGCCGGCTACCTATTGTACATTTCCATAGTCTGTTACAGTCATCCCCTATCACTAATCCTCCACTCTACATCTTTCCCTTGAGCTCCTCCTTCTTTCCTTTCGCCTCGCCTGCAAGCTCATTCGCCTTTCCCTTAGCCTCACCAGCAACCTCGTTTGCCTTTCCCTTGGCCTCGCCTGCGACCTCGTTGGCCTTGCCCTTCATCTCGGATGAGGACATGCCTGCTACCTCCTTTGCTTTCTGGGCGGCGGTTTCTGTTAAGGGAGAAAGGTTAGCTAGTGCCCTATCAAAAACGTATGTATCAAGCATCGAATTTTTCATCTTCGGCATCTTTGATGTTCTCCAAACAGAAACGAAGTGATTAACGTCCCATTGAGTTTAGGGAAGCAACCAAATCGACTTTTGAGGATAGGCGATTCATGACGGGGTGGCGTGCTCAACAGAGTAGCAGAGATACTTACGACCGACTTCAATTCCCTCGACCAAGACATCCGAAACCTTTCTGTCTACAGTCTTGACACCATCCTTTACTGACTCAGTTGCACTCTTGCGAGCTACGAAGGTAGTGGAGAAGGCGCGGGGAGCAAAGCTGGTAGCTGGTGCCCGGGTGGCACGAGTGACGGTGCGCCATGTGAGGAATGAAGACATTGTGATTGTGGTTGGTTGTTTTGTTTGGAGGAAGATTGGTTTGTATTGTTTTGGATGGAATTGGAATCGAATGACGTTGATATGGAGGAAGAGAAAATGGAAAAGAAGGAAGCTTTGTTTATGAGGGAACCTGGAGGTTTAGCTTGCTGCTTGTTACGTCACTGCTAGAAGCTGGAACCCCTCGCTTGTTCTGGGCCAACGCCATGGCTGCTTCTCCCGTTTGTGGGGAAGGAGAGAGACAAGACTTGCAGCGTGAATCGTCGATTGGAGAGACATAGCGTTGCGATGTGCATGTGATTGTAAAATGCTTCGTTCTGTCTCGAGTACTTTTTATTCCCTATAAGGCGTATTCTGGTCCTTTATTGATGTGTTTAGCGACGCATTCGATATCTGATGGGAAATCAGATTTGGGGATTCCCATGCCGTCAGAACATGGCATTTTCGCCAGTCCTTGACCCCTGTTGTGCGGTGACGGAGCTGCTTCCGGTACAAGGTTGAGGAGAGACTTTTGGAAAGAAACTCTATCGTGCCCTGCCGATTTAAATGTCTAGCGTATTTGGAGGGCATTGCTGTTTCTGTATTTCGAACCTTGTCCCTCAAAACTGTACATCCAACAAAGAGATCAGACTTATAGTAGTACTCCATCTTGTGATTGGGATTATACCTTACGACTTTTGGAGACCAGTAAAAGCAGCAATTATATCCTCGACAGCGCTCGACAGTTAGACCGGAAGGAGGGCCACATCATTTCTGCTACATCTCCTGAGAATCCTCCAGACTGAGATCTTAGGTGGTTGGATGTATTTTCTCTGTTTGAACATTGATTTCCTTTCATCTATTGAGGTCGGCCTGTGCCGTGGAGTTTTTAATGGGTTTTGAGCATCAAGCTCGAATCGAAAACCTGCACATGCTGCTGTCACATTATTGTACTTCATGAATCAAAATACCTTACGAGTTCACCTCCCCTTGAACTCAGGCATCCTCTTCTCCCTAAAAGCAACCAACGCCTCATTCCTATCCTCCGTCCCAACAACTCTCTCGTACATCTTATTCTCCACCTCTTCCCGCGCATAGGTAACAGCCTGCAACGCACTCCTGACAGCAATTGGTCCGCCTTGACAAATCTCGCCAGCAAGTTTTACAGCAGCACTCAAGACCTCATCCTTAGACCTCGTCATCAACTCCTTTTTATGCTCCTCGCCCTCCTTCCCCTCTTCCGGCACAACCTCAATCAACCGGTCCGCAATACCCAAAAAGTATGCCTCGGGGGCACTTACCCGCCGACCTGTCAATATCAGGTCTCGGGCTCGGTTGAGCCCAATGACAGCTGGAAGCCGGTAGGTCCCTCCTGCGCCGGGGATTATGCCGAGGCGGGTTTCAGGCAGCCCGACTTGTGCTGTGGAGGAGAAGACGCGAAGGGTGGTACAGAGGGCAAGTTCGAGGCCGCCGCCGAGAGCGAGGGAGCTGACAGCGCTGATGGTCGGGATTGGGAGGATTGAGAGGGCTGTGAATGTGTTGCGGAGGTTGGAGAGGAAGGCTGCTGTTCTACAGACTTATTAGCTTGAGCCAATATCAATTGAACTTCCCATCAGTCAAATCGCATGGCCCTGCCTATTTTGGGGGACTGGATGCATTATACGCAAGTCTGAAACCAATTCCTGCTCGTCGGTAGAAGATGGGAAAGACCTACTCCTCAGCAGAGAACCCTGCTCTCTCCTTCAAATCCGCTCCAGCGCAGAAGCAGCTGTCTACATCACTGGCCAATACTACAGCTCTCGTAGGTCCTTTATGGTCCGTCCCTGCGGCTCCTCCAAGTATCTTCTTCGCGGGCAGTTCATTGCCCTCGCTGTCGTATTCAGAAGCTATGAAGTCGATGTTTGCGCGGAGTTCATGGAGGAGCTGGCGGGAGATGGCATTGCGTGCTGCTGGGCGGGCCTGGAGTGGTCATTAGCATTTTGATATAGTCAAAAACAATTTAGGCGTTGGGTTATCAGTATTAGACAGGGCAGGTTTGCGGTTGTGGTCGACAATCTGCGAGAAGAAGGGGAGAGTGATGGTTATGTTGGACATGTTAAGCCGAGCTCACCAAAGACAAGATCCTGATCCTTCCACTGCCCGGAGCTGGCACGTCAAACACCTTTACTAAAGGTGTTGGTTGTGTAGAATAACATCTTATGAGTCTGCTAGACAACGCAGCCGAAGGTCGAAATAGAACGCGCATCGTGGATGTGTTGATGGTCGAAAGAGTGAAGCATTCAGGAATCGAAGATCCGAAATCTGGGGTCGAAGCCGAAGCTGGCCGACCGCTCGGCTGCAGGCTGGGCTCCACTGAATTGCGCTGCGATGTCATCAGGCGCCTCGCCTGCTGAGTAGAATTGACCCCTGTACATCTGACGACAGAGGTGTGGAAGAGACGGGATTATAAAGCTTTTTTCATTCGGGATTTGTTTACTTAAGTCAAATTGAAAGCTCGATACAGATTATCATACTTTCGTTCGAACTTTCATCAAGAATTCTTTCGGGGGTACAATTCAAGAGAAGTGAAGTGAAAAAGAGGGAAAAGATGGCAACACCAGGGAACTCAGAATTGCCTCCAGAGGCGATTGCGTTTGCAACACGAATGTACGATGCAGCTCGGTCAGGACAGATGGATGTTTTCCAACAAGCACTACCAGCTGGTTTGCCGGCGAATATGATGAATGATAAGGGTGATAGTCTTGTATGGATTTCTTCATCTCACCCTACTTGACCGATCTAAAATTGGATTTCTTGGCTCTCTGAGTAACATTTGACAATGAGCGATCTCGAAAAGACTTGGAATGAAACGAAAGATGAGAACAAAGCTGACAGCAAGAAGGTCATGCTCGCAGCATACCACGGCCACGCCCAACTCGTCAAACTCCTCATTCAGCACGGAGCTGATCCCAACCGTGTCAATGATCGAGGACAGACGCCATTAGCGGGTGCAGTGTTCAAAGGCGAGGCGGAAGTTATCGAGGTTTGTTATTCTCCTTGATGCCGTCATGTCGTGTCTTCACCATGCCTATCTTGACTCTCGATCAGGAGCGAGATAATATATCGAGATGCAAAGCTGACTCTACTTATAGGCCTTGTTAGAAGGAGGTGCAGATCCAGACTATGGAACGCCAAGTGCGATGGAGGCAGTGACGCTTTTCAGACAAGAGGAGAAGTGGAAGGTGAGATTTGAGGAGGCGCCTGGGAGGGGAAAGACTGTCAATGGAGCATGATCATGATTCTGTAAATGCTACGTAACGAGGTAATGTATCGATAATGTATCTTGGCATCTCCATATAATTGGAGTTTGGCGTTTTTTCGATGGACTTGTACCTTTGCAAGACTTGTCAATTTGATCTTTGGCTACGTTGACTGGCTGCTTCGCCACTACTTGAGTGTTTTGTTCGTTGCCCGATCTCTATGAGCCTGGACATCAAGATTTCTTGTCATTAGATCAGTACATTCCATTGTACAGTAGTTGAGAAGTTGCTTTTTGTACGATCGCGCTGAGATCAGAACGTGCCTGTGAAACATAAAGAGCGCGAGGCTTGAACAACCCAGACCGTTACATGCACAGATTGTACAGAGTCAGGTCACGATGGGAGAGTCTACTGGTATGCTCATGCAAAGCACAGCGGTCGATCTTCCATTGATGACAGGTCATCTCTCTGGTATCACCCTGAAACGCCAAACTCCCAAATCATTACTCACTCCTCGAGGCCACCCTCCCCCAGACAAAGCCACAGCAGCAGAGGTATCTAAACCAACTCGAAAACTCTCTCTGGATCCTCTCTGGTATCCATACTTCCCCAAGCCTATCCCCCCGCCATATCCATTCCCAACCCAAACTTCCCCGCCCACCCCCATCTACCTCTCTCCCTAATCACCAACTTACTAACACCACTACCAACACCACCAGCCACCTTATCCTCTCTTAAATCACATAACATCCACTTCCACACTCTCTCATTCTCACCAGGCTTACCAACTGGTCACTGCAAGCGTTCGAGACGCTTGATGGTGCCGTTCTTGCGCATTACGGCGTGCACGGCGAAGAAGATGCTCGTGTTGGGGACGACATGCTCTGAGGGGAGCCAGGTGGGGATGCGGTTGGAGGGGAAGTAGCGTTTGTAGTGGAGGAGGCGATGGATTTTGATCTTGCGGGCGTGGATGGTGCCGCTTTCTAGGGGGTGTCAGTTAGTGTGTTTGGCTCGGCTGGTTGGGAAAATTGGGGAGATTGGCGATGTGGACTTGAAGAGGATGGGGAGATCGTGGCTGGATGGATGGACGGATGAATGGCAGAAAACTTCCGGCAGTCTCTCTTGTAGACCGCGAGAACGATGCCTTCGGCGTCGACAAATGCAAGGAGAGCTTTCTGGGGAATATTTAGCACTGTGTTCCAGCAGGTTGAAAATGGAGATCAGAAAAGGAAGCATGAAGCTTCAGTCCCAAAGATCGACACGACGCTCGGAGGCGATGAAAGGATTGAAAAGAATGAGCTCGAATGAAGCTCAAAGGATAGTCTGCCATCTATTAAAGCGCACTTTGATGCCTTTGGGCTCGTTGGCTGGGGTAGGGGGCATTGAAACGAGCTACGAAGGAGGATCCAGAGTTTGGTGTTGATGGTGAGGCAGAGGAGAGATCGCATCAGTGGAGGTGGTGCTGGTGATGTGCTGGAGAAGATCGTTGTGAGGAGAATGAGTTGGAAAATACAGAAGCGAGGATATCTGGGTGGATGAAAAGCTTCAATTTGGTGCTTGTGGGGGTGGTGAGGCTAACTGGTGGGCCAGACTGGAAAGAGAATGACGAGGACCGGGGCTTTGCAAACTAAGCAGACCTGATTGGCTTCTTGCTTTCGAAGACAGAGTGGAGGTTCCAATGGAAGTCTCGAATTGTTAGAGGGCACGGAGAATGGGGGATTTACTGTCTATGGCTGTGGATTGGGTGCAATATAACAGTCTCTAGAGTATGAGGAGACAGGTGAAGGATGCTTTAAAGATTGTGAATGAGAAGAGCTGTTCGAAGTATTTGCAGGAAGAACATATCCGGGCAACTTCAAAAGAACTTACATCCTACGATTCATGAAATTAAGAGAAGGCAACGAAAAGACAAAAGACTTACCATGTGGTCGGCCTGAAGTTGGACAGCACGCTCCTGATGACGAGCAACGCTTGGATTGGTGAGACAGATGTCGATATTGCCTTCGATCTGGTCCCGGAGGAGAGCGAGCTGACGGCGGAGGTTGTTTCGGATCTCAAGAGGAGAAGACATGGTGATTGATGTCTGGGATAATATTAGCCTCTGTATGTAACATGCTGGAAATCTTGTGTCAGGATGGTGGTTGTTAAGCGACAGGAGGGGGGCAGCAGCAGCAGGGTCTTTGGTATCTGAAGATTGTGAGAGTGGGAGATAGAATGATTTGGAATAGAAATTAAGAGAAGATGTATGTATATATTGATACTTGAAGCTGGATACTGGTTTCGACAGGAAAGAAAGGATAAGTTGGACCTGTTGAGGCAGATCGAGCTCTAATAGTTTTGCCAAGTAAACATTCTCCACTAGAGAATGTCGATCTGTCTATATGGACATGGAGGAGCAAAGTAATTTCCAGACTGCATATACTGATACTCACAGGTGGGTTGCGTTGTGGTTTAGTCGTGCTGTAGATTGTTATGTGAAGTTATCGTGGGAATGTAGATCGAAAGTTTGTCTGTAAACTCAGAGAGATCGAATAATTCGTTTATCGTTGTGAAGGTTGCTTGAGGCTCAGAGAATATCAAGCTCTAGAACAAATTATACTGTCACCATCACTGCTCCCACTTCTCTTTCTTCTCATTCAGGCATCTCGAGTCTGTTTGTATTGTTGAGGCGGGGCTAAAATTAAGCGAGGGCATCGTTGATGGTGAAGAGAGTGCGAAGCGACGTCAGGCAGAAGCAGAGAAGTCAAGAAACACAGTACTAGGAATAACGGAGACGGCATAAGGTCCACAGCAGTCGGCTATGAGTTACACAGCCTGAATGCTCAATTTTATGATAGGAATGTGGAAGAAAGAAGGGTTCAGAATGGGGAACCCATGAATTGCATCACCACAAGACGTGGAATAATCCTGAGCAATAAACAGAGACTAAGTATCTCTATGATCTTTTTCCATAAATGATACTGTGTTGAGTAGGAAGCTTCTCTAGATGCAATCAGGTTTACCACGATGCGGTCAGTACCTAATCCAGATCGCCGAGCATGCAACCACATTTTTCCAACGCAGCAATAGAAATCCCATAAACTTTGTGTCATGTAGTTTGGCATAGTAGGCAAGCTTTGAGTCACAATCACTTACCAACTTCTTCCTGTAGTAACACAGCGTGATGCTCGTTGTTCTCATTATGGTTATCCAGGTCCACCACTCCAATATCCTGTGGAAGGATACTCAAAAGTGCACCAATCCTTTTCTCTGTATATCTTATCAGTGACGAACAGATCTTTTACTCTGGGAGGACTTACCGAATAATGTGTAGAACAACTGGATAATCGCAGGAGCCCAAGTGGTCAACGCCAGAATTTGCCCAAACGACCATTTAGACTCTTCAGTGACTCCTCCACCACCGTTACTCACCCGCCATTGCAGATTGAGGAATAAGGCCAAAGATACTAGACCGACAAGTATGAAGTAGCCAGTTGAAAGTGCGTTTGAGGGGAAAGCGACTAGCAATTTGACTATTGGAATTTTGGAGGGATCCTTGCCAAGAGATCGAAGTGCCCGAGGGAGGATGAAGAAGATGGCGAATCCTACGACTCCGAGGATGAACAGGCCGAGGGTACCTCTCGTGTAGTCTTTCCCAGAGTAGTTTTTAAAGCATAAACTTTCCCACGCATCCATCTCAACCGATTGCTCGACCTTCTTGACCTTCTGAGGAAGTGCCAAGTATACGGCAAGCACGAGAATCGCGACAATGGCTCCAACCACCAGACGAAACCTTTTCCGTCTTCGAGTCGCTAGTTGGAGAGGGAACGTAGCAAAGTACATCGACATAGTGAATATACATGCTAGGAAGGACATATTCATGGCGTAAATCGATCCACCTGCTGCAATGGTAGCGAGAGTGGCAAGCAAGATCGAGAAGCAGAATATCATGGCGGCATCATGGAATTCTCCAAAGCTGGTTTCGAAGGCACTTCTAATCCGCTGCAATATGGTTCGCTCTGGGTTTGGGGGACAAGCTGTAATCCTGAAGGATTGGCGAGACAAGAAGAATGTTGCTAGGTATAGCAGGGCGAGGACGAATTCGAGGACGTATACTACGACCATCTAAGCTCCGTAAGTACTTATCTTGTAGCAAACAACGATAGTCTTACTCCAATTCCAGCAATGTCAGCATTGCCATCATATCCAATTGCCTGGCAGACTTCGGGTCCGCAATTTTGTGCTGGAAGCTCCACGAAGAAGTTGTAGGAACGCTGAGTATCGCAACGAGTTGCGCACGCAAACCAAGTCATGACATACAATTCCGACATTGTGTCGCTGACAGGATGCATCAGGCTCCGAACCAGTGTGATGAGCGCAGTTGTATTGATATTCCCTGTTCTCATCATGGGACCAAGAAACGCTGCTGCTGTATCGCAGTCTGCAGTGAACTGGTCCCATGGGATGCCCCAACCGGCTCCGCAGAAATTGGTGCAATTTGGGGGGTACCATACAGGCTCCATCATTTACAATCTTGTATGGAGGTGCCGAGTGACCTTCCAATTTCGAGGAATTCCGAAGTCGCCTTTATTGCCGTATGTATTGATGGGCCTTGAGCACCATTTATCATTACATCCTGGCTTTCAGCACTTTCAGCTCCAAGAGAACTAGAGCAAAAGCACTCACAGGCCCCCAACCAATAGGAAAGGCGAAAAATGTCGTTTGTGTTCGAATAGGGAAACTGTGGCTGGCCAAGATATTGAGGCGCGATTCTGGCTGCCAAAGCTGAGGAATATCCCAAACGGCGACCTCGAAATGACGAATACGGGAGCTGCCACTATGAAATACAGCGCATTTATTCAGCTTCCAACACCAAGTCTTGCTTCATATCAGGTGCTCGCCGTATTGCCTTGCAAATTTTGGAGCCTGAGGTGATGAGAAGGCGCGTACGAATATCTTTGCAGCGTCCAAAGCGCAGACGCGATCTTTGCCTTGAGATGGAAAGTAAAGCTAATAATGAAGAGTGAAAATAAAAGTGGTAGAAGGAAGTTATCTTCGAATGGTGACGGGAAAGCGTTGCAGCCAAAATTTTGCAGATATGTAAGAAAGCGAAGGGTGAGGAGAGATCAAGCAAGCTGGTAAAGAATACCGGTAGAGAAGGTGCGAAGCGAAAATCCTCGTCAGCCTTGGCTGATTATCCACTCTTTCTACTCGGTATGCTCTGCGAGTGAGAATGCATGCACTCAAATCAACTTCCAGATATTTCTCCCTGATCTGAGCACAGTCTTATAGTACTCAAAAATAGACCCATTTCAGTGTCCCAACAGCTATCTGTTCAATTATGTTTCTTCTTCCTCGTCGCCTCAGTGACGACTAGGGCTCAGATCAACAATCGAGTCCTTTCACCAGTGACTCAGTGGTCCACATGTTGCTGAAGGACTCTACCTAGTAATGTACTTCGAAGATCCCAGCGCGTGTATTCTTTGCGAGTGAAACGAAGACGAAGACGAGTTTCATCTCGACTCAATGATCTTGACGAGCGATATAGTCTGGAGATATGGCGCAAAAAGTCGTACGATGATCTACATCGAGGTTTTCCGATGTTAACAACGGGCATCCTAGCTCTGCGATTCGAAGGTTTCGGAGCTTTGTTCCTTCCTAGAGAAGCTTGATCCGTTGTTCTGGTTGCTGGGTTGCCCTTGAACTGGAGAAATACATTTTGTGCCCGGTATTGGATCGAAGACGGAGGCGACAGATTGATCGCGTCTAGGTCTATCACTTGACTGCTGGAGGAACATGGAAACTTGCTAGTCGAAGCTCCTCCAGACTTCCCTGAAAATGACGGTGAACCACGAAACATGATGAAGGAGCCGCGCGAAGAAAGGCAAAAATCACAAAAGCAGCGAAAGCTTCAAAAGTCACAAGTGTGACGAGAGGGGAGCTTCTGACAAGGAACAGCTTTGCGAAAGAAGGCCAACGCGAAGGTTTTTTCTTCTTTCCTCTCTGGCATTCAAGGTTATCCCAGATATATAGAGTTTGACAGCATTTTTGGCAGACTCTCTTTGCGCACAGCGCTGCCATTGAACCTTGCTGTAGGTCAGTTGCCCCATGCTTCAAACCAATGGAAGCTGAAGCCGACGTCATGGAACTCCCTTCTGAAGTTGAACGTCATCAAAAAAATTCCTCAACGGGGAATCGTTGCGATTTTATGTACGGTATAAGCGGGTCGTTTTCACCGTCAAACCCAGGTTCTATCATCCGCGTTTCCCGCAATTGTCCGATTGCTCTTGAGCATATTTCGAAAGCAGGCATACTTGATTCCATAGGCCAGCGGTGCTTCAAGCAAGGGGATGCTTCGTGAGACACCATGAAATGATGTTGCCGTCGGTCCATAGGATTCAATCCCGTACTTGACAGTTCGATAGGCGCCATCTAAAGCTCGTAAGTGGTGATGCTTGTGATCTCCGGCCACAGCTAAATTCGGCGGACCCAAAATGAGTTCAGCACCAAAATGGACGACTGGCAGGTCGTCCTCCTCATTTGGCCGTCCTCCCTTGCGCCGTCTGACTGGGTGGTGTGGCTCTCCCAGGGGTCGACTGGGTCGACTGGGGTTTCGGGTGAGTCGGTTGTCACCGGGAAATGCAGTCGGTGGCTCGCTTGTTCTCGAAGGCCAGTCGAAGCTCAGGGGTAGGTCGATTCCTCATGCAAGTCACATTCAGGGTACGGAAGGTACAGTACCTGGCAGCAGGGCAGATTTCTGCAGGGCAAAAGGGGCATGCAGCCACGTCGAAATGCAACTCCCGGACCTCCAGCACTCAATTCGCTGCCCCTATCTTTCTTTTGTCTGAAAGGATACACATGATTCCAATCACAGGAAGGGTGGACAAAAGTGTTTGAAGTGCAGTGATTGCATGTGCTCGGACTACTGCCTATACCAGAGCTCCTACACACCGCTGTTGTCTGGTGTCTATCCTCTAGTAGTCTGGCCTGCCAGAAATTGCCGTGTTACTGATTTACTTACACATGTTCGGGATCCGGCAGGACAGGGTAGAGAATCCGTGCGAGGCAGGATGGCGTGAAGTGGCAAGCTTCCCCTCCCTATGAAACTCCAACCAGCAAACTTCCCCTCTCCCTCTCCCTCTCCCTCTCCCTCTCCCTCTCCCTCTCCCTGTCCCTGTCCCACAATTGCTTGGTACTGCTGTAACCTCTTCCTCAAAGGGCTGGCATGGCACGGCATGCCATGATTCACGACAGACAACCACTGCATTCGTGGCAGGAGGCATGCTAGGCTAGGAGATGCTTTATAGTCGACGGTCTGACGGTGCTGATAGGTCAAAGGCATGAACTTAGCCCGGATACTGAGGCGATCATAGCTGGCATCCTGTCTGCTTATTACCAGCTAGTTGTTAGTTTGTAGTTGCTTGTCTGTGTACTCGCACAGAGTTCATGGCAGTCCAATTTACAGAACTGGTGAACTTAGGATGTATCTGACGATAGAATGATATTTTAAAACAGTATTCCAAACGTATCAGGCTGTTCTCCCCTGTCCAACTCATCTCATCTCATCTGTACCTGCATCATCTACAATTTCTCTCTACTCCGTAGATAGTTAGCTGCCCGCACAATCAATATCTCCGAGCCCATCACGATCTCATCTGATCTGGTGTGAGAAGGTAAAAATTTAACTAACCATCGATAGGCTGCTCAAATGCTCCACCTTCCATGCTGCGAGATGCCTATCGGAGAAATATCCACCCACACACCCACTCATTAATCCTCATCCACTTGGATACACAGACCTCTTTCTTGTGCCCATTTAAATTTGGGACATAATAATTGCTTATCGTCCACTCAAGTCTACTCGTATGATCGAGGGGGAAATCTTGCGAGCTTCACTCTCCTCTATCTTTACCTTGCTTTTGAGTTAGCCATATCACCACTGCAGCAAACTGTCCTGCTGTCCTGCTACCCTCATCTCCTCTTCATCTCCTTCTCATTCCTCGCGACCTGTGCTGTGCAGCGCAGTGCAGTGCGTCCGAATGTCTCGCGGTTAATAAGTGAGTCCTAGCTTTTTAGCGGAATTGCCAGTACCACAGTGCAGTCCACAGTACCTGCCCAACCGGGCATCTCGTCGCTCTGGCAAGCTTCAGCTTCAGCTTCACCTCTTGCTCTGCTTTGCTGCTCCTGGCTCCAGCTCGAGAGTCAGATCGAATCGGACGGCCGTCCTGCTCTCACACCGTCAACACCACAGATTGTCGCAAGAAACGGATCTTCAAGATTCCCTCGCTGCCGTCCCTGGCATACGCCCACAGTCTCTACCGCGTCCCGTCGACCAGGATCAAAAAATAATAATCGCCTCGGCCGTTTCAATAATCAAACGCCCTCGGTATCAGATCGCAGCCTGCCAGTGCTATTTGCAGACAACCCAGAACGATTGATTCAACAGTTGCGCAAGGCTCACTCGATCATTGCTTGCTGCGCGAATGCCAATCCGTCTCGTCACCATCGAATTGCGTTTGGGTACATGGGCAGCCAACCACGCATCGTGCTGATGCCAGTCTGGGACAGGGACATCTCCAACCCGCCTTCAGGATGCAGTCGTTCGAGAACACACCCTCGTCGCCTACAAAGCGCCTAGGGGTGTCATTGAATCTCGATACTGGCTACAAAGGGAAGGGCAAGGACTTATCTCCCCCGCAGACGCCGCCCAAGATGGAAAAGTATCGTCCCAGCAGAGGCAATATTGTAGCTGCGAACCGGGCGCTTAATGTACGAATTGGGCCACGGGAGACTTTCCTGGACGACATAACACCGGTCGACCCTGCAAACAATAAGGTTCTCGACCCAGAAAGGGGCAGCGGAGGGAATCGAGACTCGCACGACCTCTCTCTGTCTCCTCGTCAGGTTACGCGCGACTCGCTGGTCGACCACATGCTGCTCTCCCTCGACCAATTCTCCTTTGGACAAGACGAGGACGGATTTGGCAGACAGCCTACGGTCGACGAGGAGCAATTATATTCGACCTTTGGCGACGAGGAACCATATCAGCCGACGCAGAATTTTGCACCACGGAATGGGCGAGGAATCGGGCACAACTACTCGTACAGCTCTGATTACGACCCTGCGGATGACTCGTCTCGATATTCTGGAGGACAATTGTCTCGTGGAAGAAGAAGTAATAGCAGTTCGAATTTTCAGACCAACTTGGGGAGGATAAACAGCGTCCGGAACGACGGCACATCGACATTTTCGGGAACAAGACCTCCTGCGCCGCAGCAAATACCTCCACGAGGCATACATTCACGGGGTGGGAAAGGAAGTAAGGGCAGCAGTGTGAATAGCTTCGAGTTAGGTTATGCGCAGGTTACAAGTAATCAACGGTGGGCACACGGACTGGCCGGGAGATCCTCCAGCTTCGACTATGGCAGTGACCGAGTCACGATGAATGCGCCCTCACATCCCATCCCTCGACCGATCGAGACAAACATTCCTCCCTTCAACCAATACGACTACGATGCTGCTCCAACACCTACAGTGCCGGTTGGACCACGAAGAATACGGCCTGCGTCTCCAATAATGATCCCGCAGCCAGATCCCGTACAAGCAAGCCCACCACCGAAGTTGGAGAGAAAAAGGAGCACACGATCCTCGAAAAGTGGTTACAAGGGAAAGCTCTCCGCCAACAATACATCCGGAGGGAGATTTGACTACGGGCTGAAGGATCGCAATCGCGAATTACCTCCGATGCCCGCCTTCATCAAAGAAGCTCCCTCTGCGCCAGGACCGTTAGTCGGATATGGGAAAACTAAAGACCAGCAATCCCCTGCCCTCGCCCAACCCAAAGACCGCCCAGGATTTTTCAGAAGAGTTTTCGGCTCGAGGAGCAACCCTGTGCCTGCTACTGAACCTCCCCCTTCGCACGGTTCCACGACATCTGCTGAAACGACGGACCGGCCCCAGAGTCGACCTCAGCATATCGGCACCCAAATCAAGTCTCAACATACGCATTCCCCTCGAGAAGCCCCTCTTCCGCCGAAGGAACAAGCCCATGTACTCACAAAAAAGCCATCATCGTTTTTCCGGCGACGGAAGAAGTCTGTTTCTGAGCCAGAACCAGCCGTTCCCATGGTTCCGCCATTGCCGTTACAGACAGAGCGGGAGCCTGCTCCTACGAGAGCTCCTCCCAGCCCTGTTAGTAGTCTTAGGAAAGTTATGAATCCATATTTGAGGACCCCTGCCAAGAGCCCAATCGATCTCTTTCCCCCTTCCAGCGCGGATCGGCAAATGAACGAGAGTCCAGAACCCAATGACCGGACTGTAAGGGGGTTCTCGCCAGATTACGAGCCGGACAAGAGCGCCACCATTAGAACTGTACAACCATCCGAGCGGGAGCCATTGGATAATCTTTCATCTTCGCCAAAGAAAAATAAACTGGTGTCTAGTTCAAGTGATAGGCCGTCCAGTACAGAAGATTCGAAGGACGTCCGCGAAGGAACCTTTCTACAAGATAGCAGTGACAATGATCCTGATGTTCCAGCGACTTCCGATTCTGCTCCCAGCTCAAAAGATGGTTCTGGATCGAAACGGCAGGCTGGCCAACAGCCCGCTTCATCTGTTGCCAGAGACATGGCTCTCGTTGCGGAGTATGAAAGAGTTCACTCGAAGCGATCGCCAACGACATCGTCAAAGATTGACCAAACAAAGCCCTTTTCCGCCATGGATTCTCCCCTAAGCACTGCTGAATCTAAGTCGAGCATCAAACAAACAACCTTGACTACTAAAGATGAGGAATGGGTTATGCTAACTCCGACTAAATTGCCGGGCCACCCTGTCACGGAAAGCAAAGAAAATCGCGTTTGGCTAGAGGCTTCTTCCTCAGAAGAAGATCTTACCGAGTCTAACCTTGCATTGCCTTTGAAGTCAATCCAGCCGTCAAGCAGCATCATGTCTGGCTCAACTGATACGGTATACAAATCTGCCACAAGTCTGCCAATTTTGCAAGTGGAAGGCAAAGAAGAAGCTGACAAGTCTCCGCCACAGCAGCGACGTCTCTTATCCGCTGCTGAAGCAATCAAATCTCTCGACGACGATTACCCAGCGGCAGAAGACTTAGTCCCAAGTGAAGGTGATCGCGGAAAAGCAAAAAAGATCTACGATGGAAATGAAGATTTCATACAGAAGGAGAAAGCGGCTGCTTGGATGGGAGAAGATAGCCCTGTTCGACTAAGAACTTTGGTGGCCTACATGGAGCTCTACAACTTCACGAATTTGAACATTCTTGCAGCGCTGCGTCTCATGTGTGGTCGATTGGTACTGAAGGCCGAAAGTCAGCAAGTGGATCGTATTTTAGTCAACTTTGCCAAGCGATGGTGCCACTGCAACCCCAATCATGGTTTCAAAGGAACTGGTAAGTTGACTTGGCCCGTCTGGCACTCAGTAGCTAACATTTTCCAGATGTTGTTCATACCATTTGCTATTCAATTCTGCTCTTGAACACGGATTTGCATCTGGCGGATATTGACCAGAAGATGACTCGAAGTCAGTTTATCAAGAATACGATGCCTACGATCCGCAAAAGCGTGGCTGAGCTAGCTCCCGATGCATTCGAACCGACCAGGCCAACCATATTGCCAGGCAAGAGCTCAACTTTTGATTCCGCCAAGCAAGCAAGCGACGTTTCACTGAAACCTGAGAGGTCCTCAATCGAAGTCGAAAGACCGTCATGGAGAACGTCCTTTAAACCCCCACCACGGACAGATTCAGATGGGATTGCGCCAACCCCACTAGACTATGATACGCCTATTGACGATTGCGGACCGTTGGTGAAAGCACCATTCCACGGAACCCTGAGAACTTGGGAGGTACAGGTCGAGATTGTACTTAAGGACTTCTACAATTCCATTCGAAATGAGCGTCTGCCATTATTTGGCGCACCTGTGGAGAAACCTCTTCTTCAAGCACCATCGTCGAACAGCCTATCGGTTTTCACAAATGGAATGCTCCGCCGAACTCCAAGTGTGTTGAGCAAAGCACCATCAGAATCTCAGAGCTTTGTAAGAGGCAGAACTGCGGAGACTGTACGTGTGGGAAATGGGAAGTGGGCGAGTAAAAATCGATCGAGACCTCGCTTGTATCCAGGTTCTGGTATGGGTTCTAGCCGAACCAGTCTGGACGATCAATCATCAATGTGGAGCCCCTCTGTATCATCCAGCACCTGGAGCAAATACTCTCTAGGGAAGACACAGACTTCCATGTCGGTTGATTCGCTTGGATCAGGATTCCCACAAGGTGACTATCAGCAATCTATTGGATTCGCCAATGCCCTCAGTCAGGCCATCATCCGCGAGGAGACCATCGGCAGTCCAGGGAGCAACGGTAGCGAACGAGATGAAAACGAAGAGCCACGTGTTGCACCTCTGCTTGAAGATGAGTCTTTAGAACTGCACGGAGCACCTTGGGCAAAGGAAGGAATTGTCAAGCACAAGCATCATTTGGAGGCTTTGGACAAGAAAGCCAAAGACCGTAACTGGAGCGAAGTCTTCGCTGTCATCGAAAAGGGTTACATGAGCTTATTCTCCTTCTCATCGAAGAGCATCCGCAACAAGAACAAGAGCAAGACTGCTGGAAGTGTTGTTGGTGGAGGTAATTGGCAAGAAAATGCCCACAGCCTTGGCTCGTTTCTTCTCAGGCAGACTATCGCCAGTGCCCTCCCGTCTCCTGGTTATTCGAAGGCTCGTCCCCATGTTTGGGCCCTCTCTTTGCCATCTGGCGCCGTCCATCTTTTTCAGGTTGGCACCCCTGACATCGTTAAGGAATTTGTCTCGACTGCCAATTACTGGAGTGCTCGTCTGTCAAATCATCCGCTTGTGGGCGGTATCAGTAACATCGAGTACGGATGGTCTGACGCCATTGTTAATAATTCACTGGTAAACGCTATCAACGAGTCCACAAGACCATCCACCAGCGGAAACAGACCAAGTCTCCAGAGTTCTCTCCGATCGAGTCTTGATCAAGGATATCCCAGCGGAGGCTTCCGAGCTCGACTACCTGGTGACAAGATCAACATTTCGGACTGGTCACCACCGACTCAGAGTATGAGAGCGAGCAATCTCATGGAGGCGGATCAGTTGCGAACCTTGTCAGATTACGTTGCCGGGATTGAGGACGAGCTCCAAAAGCACAACCAATTGCGCAGTCCTATGTTGCTTGCCGTAAGTTGTTTCTCTCACAAATGAGATTCTCACTAACAGTTTCCAGTTCACACCGCGTCATCCCAATGCACAGAAGGCTATGGCCAACTGGGAAAAGAAGTCCTCATATCTTCTTCGTGAGATCGTCAAATTCAGAACCTACATCGACTCATTGGGAGCCGCTGATATCGGCAAGCGAAAGATCTACGCCGAGCGAGCAGCAAGACAAGCACCCGAAGCTAACACCGATGACGATGAGGGTGATATCACACTCAGACCAGAATAGATCCTGGATGAGCTTTCTTTTGTTTTTGTACAATTTTAAGAGATACGGACGAGTTATGTCTATACGTTTCCTTTCCTTATTCCACTTTACCACACTTTCGAGCACACACACTCGACTTCTCTTTCGACGACATACACGGATCTCCAACACACCTACCATTCATCAATGGCGGGGTTTGCACTATGTATATCAACTCACTCCGTGGTGTTTTTTGTGTACTTGTTTAAGTAGTTATACTTGGGGCGGCAGTCTTCTTGGTTCGGGATTGATTAGACCTACATTGGCTAGCTGGCCATGGCGATGGCGTTGGCTCGGCTTGTACTTTTGTTGCAGTGTATACCCCCTTTGGTTTTTGGTTTTTGCTTGCGCTTCTTGTGTTCGCTTCTAGATGGATAAAGGGTTGGATTTGATGGGTAGGCATTAGAAGGCCAAGGAGAGTTTATGAAAATACGAGATTATGATGTTGGATGAGCCGGAGGAGGGTAGAGAGAGGGGAGTTCTGATTGTAATTACATTCCAAGTTAGATGGTGGATTGGTGATGAAGCAACGAGGGATGAGTCAGTACAGTCTTGAGAGGTATCCAAGGAGAAGGAAATACAATATTTAATCCTCTGTTCAAAAGAATCTGCAGACGCCACTGACTGTCATGTTGAAACTTGCTCTCCTGACTCTGAATCACACAGCTGAATCTCTAGCTCAGGCCCATGCCTTCAATCTCGACTCTCATCCTGGATATGTCATCTTACTCCGTCCAGTTCCTGGCTGGTTAGATTATAATACACTTGAGACAATCACTAAACCATCTCCACTTCCTTCACCCAATTCTCCTCGCCTGAGGAAATCAAAGACGTGTGGGTCGGAACAGGAGGAAATACATTCTCGACCCGTTTCATGACACCTCCAATTTCTAATATTCTGTCCTATGTGATGCTACGAAACGACCACCTAAAAGAGCTCCGTTTTCAAGTCTTGGCTCAATTAGATTGCACGGTTTAGGTTGATCCTGCAGTGGCGCGTATTCCGAATGTGGACGTTCCAGCATCAAAGCGAGTGGGTGTGGATATCCTGGAACTTCTTCCGAATTCAGCATACAGTGGAGAGAGAGCCATATCCGTTTATCTATCAAAGGGAGAGGGGTGCATTTATTCGTGAAAACCACCGCGTGGGTGTAGCTAATGTTGAGAAGGAAGGTGCGATGCTATCTGCTCATCGGTGCTCGTTTGTGTTTTGGTGGTTGACGAAGCGAGGTTACGAGGCGAGGTGCGGCACTTGCCTTGCGAGATTTGCGAGAGAGACGTTTGGAGTTGCGCAACTTCCTCTCTGAATTTGATCCAGGTGAGAGCGCGTCCAGCAACGCAATTGTGATTTGAGACCGCACGCAATCAGGTGGCGTGAGGCGACTTAAGTGCTTGTGCTGCCTAGTCCAGGTGCACTTGCCTTTCATCAGTTGTTAGGGATGCACCGCCGCGCCAGTACGTGGCGAGACGGCAAGTGAGGCGACCCTGAATTTGAACCTCACTCAATTCTCGCCGATCTAAGCTTTTGGCTGTTCTCTGGTCGTCCATTCAACCTCATTACGTCGCCACGCATCGCTTCGGATTCTAGTACCTAAGTCGAGACAATACTTCCCAATCATATGTACACTTACCGTCATCTCTAAAGCCAATAATATTGTCTGTAGTATATTGACTCTTCATCACAACTATCCAATGCATGAGCCGGGTCGGTTCAAGCTTTGTGGCTGTTTCGAGGACCTCTCGGCTGCGTTGGAGTGGGGCTGTTTAGGCTTTATTGACTTTTTGGCGAGAGTTGATCGGCAAAGTATGATTTTACCGCACGTTTGATTTGATATTATCCAGAATAACCGCAATGATCAAGCTTTGTGGGGAGATAGAGTAAGTCGATGTCATAGGCAGGCAACGTCATTCTACGTTGCATTATATGAGTTCGAGGTTCCAACCGGTAGAAGATCTCGGTAGATGTGGCTTGTTGAAACATAATATATGTACTGCCCGCTTGAAACGATGTGCTGTTCCTTTCATCTAGCTTCTTTGTCTTCCACACCAGCAAGGTTCAAATGATTCAGTTGGTGAATATGTTGAAATCCTTAAATGCCACTGGGCTGCTCGCCCGGTGTACACATGCTGCCGCTGTGTTGCGGCTTGATTGTTCGCAGGTTGTAATAGAGCGAATTGATCCGTGAGAGCTTGTCTCAATCAGCAGCATCGACCTCAGTCATCTTCCACCTCTCTATCTCCTAACTCAACTTCCACGAAACGCATTCGCCCCAACCATCCCCCCTACCGACGTATCCCAACTCGCAAATTGCACAACATGCAGCTTCAGCGAAGACCTCTCCAACTACTGGACCGCGAACATGTAGTTCCGAGCCCAGAAAGGCTCGTACAATCGTGTACCTCAGATCCCAAATCGCTTTCTTGATGGCTCGATTGGTGGAATGACTATTTATTATACATCGCCGTATGATGGAGCGAAGGTTCCTGCGTTTAAGCCGGTAAGTGGAAACTCCCAATTAGATCTTGTGGGGCAAAAGGAGACGATATTGAATGTGATCGTGTCTATATGCTGATAAAAGGTATTCACAGGGGTTTCGCATGCTCGCCGGCTACGCAGACCAACGGACAGACGGAGGCATCACCAAATGGAACGCAATCTGCTTTCGCTGCTTCAATGCTCCAAATTTCGGAGGCGATGACATGGTGCCTTGCGCAGACGACAAAGTAGATACAATGGGTTTGCCGCCGAAGGCTTGTCCTGGTGGAATCCGGACAACTGTTAGACTTCCGACGTGAGTTTTGCCCAGCTACCTACCCCGTCAAGCTCCCGCAGCTGATGGTTGAGATCATATGGGATATATCCAGCTTTAACGATAAGTCTCTTTGGCCAAAAGATGGATCGCAGCCGTTTGTTCTGAGTATGGGTGACAGGTAAGACATCCTCCAGTGATATTCCACACTCCACTTTCCCGAAGGCTGACTCTTGTATCCTTGAAGCACTGGCTACGGCCAACACGGTGACTATGTCTTCGGGTGGAAAGGCGACGCTTTACAGAAAGCGATGGAGGGGAGCTGCTTCGGAGCAAATTGCGCGACGCTTAAATCGCAGTCTTTTGCTGAGACGAATAAATGTGCTGTTCAAGATATGGTCAAGGAGGAGGTTGATGGCTGTGAGTGTTCTCTGAGTTTGTTCTCGCTAATCGGGATTTCGAGAACTGATTGTGCTCGTTGCGTAGGGCTCGAAAACTTACCAGGGGTACATATGTGAGGTCAAAATCGTGAAGAAAGGTGGAAAACCTCGATCTAGGCTTCTCAATTTCCACGCTTCTCTAAGCCTTCAGTCATACCATTGCTCTTTGTCTAAGTTTGTGGTTACCTTTTAAGCTCTGGTAGATTTATGATGTGGTGAATTAGTCTAGATAAGCTTCTTCTCATATATCAAATTACAGATCTGCTGAATGGAACCTTTTTGCGGCCGGCAGGAACTCCTGAGCTGTTGGAAGAAACCATGTGCAGCTGAATGATGGATGATTAAGTAATATCTTGTTCGTGATATTCGGCAGCGTGGTGGAAGTTGAAGTTCTCGACTGCTTTGAAGGCTCGTTACAAAAACCAGCACCTCTCCTCGCTCGCTTAATTCACGAGAGTCAACAAAGGATCCATGAAATCCAGGTAGTGGTTTGGAGGGCCCAGGTCCGTAATTTCTCCATGGCAAAGTGGACCCTTCATGTTCTACGATCCAGAAGAATATCATGCGATGGTACTGAGAACAGTGATACTTCACCAAAGTAGTATTGGCTAAGCAGAAAATCCACCACAAAGCCTAGACATGAGTTGGGCGAGCTTGTCGTCTGGTCTATGAACGGCATTATACAGTTATATGACCCGTTTCCAAGGTAGCACATGTAAGTTTAGCTGATGACATACTTTCTGATGATACTATTTTTAATGATAGGGTAGGGTTGTATCGGAAGTAACGATCATGAGCACGAGAGAAAACCATGCGAGAATGCAATGGAATTCTAATTGGCCATTCAATCAAAAGTGGTTTTAGGCTAGTTGCTACATTTGGAGTTCAGCATTGCCCTAGATCTGATGTATGAATACAGAGCAAGAGCAGGTAGCTGCAGAGAAAATCATGCACCGCTAGGCCCACCACGATAAGGTGCGATACGATTGAAAAGCTTCAATACCTCATACCACAGTATGAAGTCCGCCCAATTGGAAGACAGAAAACTCAGCGACTCAGCCTGTGTCTCATCAATATTCGTGGTCGAGCCTATTGAAAATGAGAGTAACATTGAAATTGGGGGACATTCAAGGGCCGTCAGATTTTTAGATGTAGCTACATCTTTCACAGTATAGAGATCGAAACTCTGCGCTAGTCCGTCATCCCATGTCGAACAAACAATTAGACTGAAGCGTGCTAGTCCGTGATTCACCATGCATATCGAGGCTGGGGATTCAAACTCGGCGACTCGGGTCACCATCATTACTGTGAAGAGTCTCTCGGGAATGAAAGCGCCAATATTGATGATGCGCAAGGGTTCTCCGTACATAGCCAGTCTGAATGCAGAAGGCTCGTCTTTCCGTAGCGTATTCCCATCCAAAGCTCCAGGAGGTCGGAAAAAAGCAAGAATCTTTGAGCTAGTAGAAGTTTGGAGGAATTTCGGACCGTGCAGTAGAAATGTCGACCTCAAAGCAAAGCCTAGAAGAGGTCCCATGACATGAGTGTTGGGAATGGTATCATCGGATAGATAATTAATCCAATTAGCTTGCCCATCAATGGCGGATCCTGGCCGCCATATTTCAGCCCCAGGTAGATGATAAGAAAGCTGCTTGTTCAGCTCCCGGAAGTCGTCCCACGCTCTGACGACAGTCCAGTTGGCAATACCCGCAATATTGCCAATTGATATTTTGTAAAAGTTTGGCGATAGCCCTTCTGTCACGTCAAAACCTCCATGCTCGCAGAGGTTAAAGAAGGGATCAGTACAAGCCTTGATGGCCTGTTTTGAGTCTTCGGTCTCTGATTCGAGATTCCTTGTCTTGCGGTCGAAAACGGATATCTCGAGTAGAGAATACCACATTGATACGTCAGACTGGTCTCTATCCCATGAACTCAGGTTGGCTTCCAGATTTTCGCGGGAAAGGCTGATCAGCTGGTCCAGCTTAGACTTCGTATTGCCTTCGGTCGAGTCTTTGGGCTGTTGCATGGAAATGCGGGGCGAGAAGCTGAAAAGGTCTTGGAGAATTCCATCAAACCTGACCTGCTTATTTATGTGAGATGCCAGTGGGGAGTATTCTCGCAATGTCGAAGCGCAACTTTTCTTTGAGCTGCGATTCAGAAGATCAATTTGATTTGTGGCATTAGCCCCCTCCAGAGCTCTGTCGTCATAGATTTTGCGCAATGACTCTTGAATACTGACCACATCAACTGACGTGGGCTTTTCGTGTCGCGGGAAGTCTGGATTCCAAGTATCTAAGCGTTCCGAGTATGAATCTTCAAGGAATAACAAGTTCGCTTCATCAGGCCTCTGACCAGTTGCCCACTTCTCTGTGAAAAGCCTGGCGCTTCGGCAGTAGTCATCGTAATCTTCGAGGTACTTCATGGCAATCTCTGGCACAAGCGGATCCTCAACATCAGGGGATGCTAGAAGACCGCATAAAGCCGTCAGCAAGGCCCCCAACGACCACTTGATCTGCTTTGAACTGCCCGAGAACCATATATCCGATGGATCTTTAACATGAGATCTGCTAAAGCCTGCAGATAGTACATCATTCCACTTGTCCTTGTAGTCGGCGCATATGTGGCCTTGCGGGGATATGTTGGGATGGTATATTTTTGTGTGGAATCGCATAAGCGGTGGTCCGTATGGATCACTCTCCGACAGTTTCACTGTAATCCAGAACACTCCACCCTCATAAGGTGTCTCGGGCGGACCTTCTATACTCGCCAGTATCCTGTCTAGTCTGTTGTCGAGAGGAGTTGCACTGACAAAGGGCACTTTTCCAGCCCGAATATTTCGCAACTCAAGAAACATTCTCTTTGCTGCGGACGTTCCGCTGTTTACATGAGCAACAATCTTTCCCGAGTTGTTCGTCCAGTGTTCTGTGTCTTCTTCCTTGATCATCCGTAATTGCTCACCGTATTGACCATCTCCAGTTTGAAAGGTCAAAGGTGCCCGTGGTTTTGCCTTGGCAACTAAGTCGCTCAGCAGGCGTTGATTCTGCGGCAAGCTGTTTGAAAACATCGCAGTTCCATTCGTTGTAATCTCCTTCAGTGCCTCGAGATTCGGTTCCGAGACGCCTTGCGAGCCGAAACTGGACTCATTGGCATCTTCGGCATCATCGTGCGCTATCAGGAGCAGGAAGCTGCATGTCTTATCTGTTTGAAGACATCTCGTACAAGAGAGGCCTTGGCCATTCGAGACGCACTTATAATGTTCTGACAAACACTCGGCGCATGATGCTGCTGGCTTTGCTTTTTCTTTCGGCCGGCGTAAAGGAGGTAACGCTCGGGGCTTCTGTGCCTTGGGCCCAGAACTAAGTGACTGACGCACACTTCCAGACAAAAGATTTTTGTCACTGACAGAATTGTCAGTTTGTAAGGATCTCGTGCCACCAGAGGCTGTCATTGATGCTGTAGTTGCCAAGTTTATGGTACTGAAATCCAGAGTGTCCCCACTATGGCGTGTCACGAAAGATGCAGTCATGACCTCAAGGTGTTGACTAACGGTCTCGAAACTTTGGTGTTGGAGGGACGACTGTCTCAAAGTAGCATCACGTAGCAGTCTCAGACTTTGAACATCAGATATGTCTTTGATTTCCTCGCCAAGCTTAGCATGTTGCTGTTCGAGAAGACCAAAGGACTTGGTGATGCTTTCAAGACCGTCAACAAAATCTCGAAGCCGATTGATCAAGATCTCGAACTCGTCAACTTTATGGATGTCCAATCTTGTGGCCTGTCTCGAGGACCCTTCTGGTTTTGCTCCCCGTAACATGGATCTGAGTCTCTCATAGGGCTGTCTAAAGACTTCTAAGCCTCGGGAAGGCGCCAAATGAGAGATCGCAGCTGAGTTTGGCTTGCCGGCTCGCTCTGCTGCATCGAGCATGGACTTGATATTCTTTAGGATTCTCAGGATAAGTGTGCCAATATCAGGACGATCCAACTTCTTATCATACCCGAGCTTTCGTCCGCTGTGATGACTGGGAATCAGTCCAACAGACTCGCCCCAGAGCCCGAATCTCACACGCTGCAATGAGAACTGCACCTAGATCAGCAAAGTCAAAGATAGAATACGGTTCATGAGCCTACCAAAGCACACAATTGCTCGTGTTCCTCACTAAGATTGTCATCCTCGACCGCAATATCGAAGCTCTCGATGCAGCTCGTGAATAGGGCTGTCACACTGATAGCGACCGGTGTTAGGCCTATACCCTCCGTCATATCTGCTCTGATCTCCTGCAACGTTCGTTTATCTCATAGATTTCGGAACGTTGGACGAAACAGATCATCAGCAGCGTGATAACGTTACTTGTAAGATCATCATACAAGGAGATACTTTGCTGCAGATGAATGAGGCTATGAGCACGGGATGAAGGTGACAGAGCTTGACGAGGTGGCTGTGTGCATCATGCAGCTTGCCTCGCCCGTCTGCCTCAGCCCCGCGACCTTCAGCCAGCCTCACCAGTCATTGGATGACAAGTGCCACAGCCGTGCCAAGCTTGAAGACATCCCCAGCTTTGTGGTTTGCACGGAGAGGTGCATGCAGGAGTGCTGTGTTTCATGTTTCGCGAGCGGCATGTAAAGAGGTGTTGTTTCGACAAACGAGGAGTGCAGTGACTTCGAGAGTGGAGCTTGTGTTACTTCGCGTGCATGTTATTATCCGGGTTTGAGCTCCCATGGGTTGGCACTTGCCAACTGGAGAATGAGGAGGCAAATCTGACGCGGAGAAGGAGAAGCAGTCTGCATTGGGATGAAGCATATGTGTGTTGGAATTTGACCGAGAACATGTTGATTAGACTACTATTAATAGTTTCTCCTCAATGCTTGTGCATTTTTGTGTTCCTTTTCACACCCCTGTTGAAGATCTGAGTCTCAGCCGGCGGTCAATCTCCATGAGATTGTGCCTCCATACAATTTGAAACGGGGGTCCTGCATTGGGGAATGTGTACCCCGTGGCCTCAGCTACCCGTGCACTTCCCACCAGAATCCTTCGATTCCAGTACTCCCAGTGGTCAATGTAGACCTCAGTCTTTGAATTGACCGACCATCATCCATCATCCGCCTTTGCCTTTCAATTCCATGGATGTGGGCATCCCATAGGGTCGTCCAGATTTCTGCTCGTCGTACTTCAGGAAATGGCAGATTGGAAATTCCTATTGGTCGGCATATCGTAGTCTGTTGTTGTCTGGTATATAGATCGAAAACAAGATCCCAGTATTACATTATCCTTCACTCCTGGTATCGACTCGACTTAGTCGTACCGCGGGCATGGTGTATTAGTATAGTCGTAGAACCCGTCTCGAAGTATTTTCATCCCGAACTTCTCGGCCTCATCCCAACACCTCTTGCAAGTGCCTGCTCGAATTGACTGACAACGTAAGGCGGAGGACCTCTTGGAGACATGCCGTTTCCTGAATCGTCTGATCGTACTGCCCATCCTAAACTCCTGGGACCGCGAGGCATGTCTCCTACACTGTCCCAAGTCCATGGCTCCCATGCATCTTCGTTAGGTAGGCTATCCACCGTCATCATAGCTTGCTGCAGCGCTCCCAGATCCCTGACCCGCTGAGGGTCCTCTTGCCTCCTATTCTCAAGCTCAATCCCCACCGTTGTCGGATTTTCAAAGTCGGACTCTGGTTCAATGTACCAAGGCTCTGTAGTCCAGGGTAGCTCATCCTCTCCCAGTCGAAATTGTGACGGAAGTGGTGGTAGAGGCCTTTCTAGCCTATCTTGTATCCCACCTATGGGCATACTGGAGGTGTGCTGAAGACCACCGAACTGGTTGAAGGTGCCCATAGAACTGACTGGACTAATCGGGCTGATGGACTCCGAATGATCGGACAGAGATGGTGGAGCAGAATTTCCTCTTTCGCGACTGTTGTGTGTCCGGGTGGACATTCTCCTCGGCTGATATTCTTGCCAGTCTTGCCATTCTTGCTGCCGATACTGCTCATTGTAGTAGCCACCAGCTCCTGGCATCAAAATAGCGGGATGCGGCCCTTCAAAATCTGCTGCTCTGGGTTGTTGGTAGTAGTCTCGTTGCTGGAGAAGATGTTCCTCCTGCTGCCGGCGCTGTTGATGTAATCTCTGTTGCATCCGTCTTGAAGTGTAGGCCATCGAAGCCGTATGTGGTTGTCCACGATTCGTGAAAGATACCCCAAACTCGACACTAACAAAAATTCCCGGTGCCGGTACCCGAGTCGTCCGAGATCGATGATTGTTTGGCTCCCAGTTCGCCATCATTTAGTCTCCAGCGCTGGAGTCGCTCGAGTCCAGATGCGGAGAGCTGTGGGATGGTTGAGCCGCACTGGCTAGGAGAGAATTGAGGGGACGCAAAGGTTTAAAGATAATTTTAACAACGTCGTATCAAGTACCCCAGGCTTACTTGACTAAGGAACATGCACCACCACTACTACGTACTGCGGGAAGCCGAGAGGGACCATTCAGCCGTACAGAAACAAAATGAAACCCGGCAAGCCCTCGACCAGATCGCACTGCACCGCATAGCACAGTCCAGGGGTACTTTGCCTGGAACTTGTGCTTTTGGAGTCTTAGACCGCACTTGGAAGTTGGTAGACAAGGCTATGGCTACGGATGCGGTATGGAGGGAGGATGGGAAACAACGAAGGATCAGATGGGGCTGTGCATCCCTTGACTCCCGAACAAACAAGTCACCAAAGCGCGCGCGATGCAGCGTGGAAATGAATCTGGAGATTGCCCCTGTTCTTCAGACACGGGCTCGGCGTGGAGTCGGCGAGACTGGCAAGTGATGAGAAGCTGGAGCTGATACTGATGATGAAGCTGACGATGTTGTCTATGGACTTGAAAGTAGGTAGGGAGGATGAAAGTTAATGTTCAACCACAGACAAAGTTGCAGTACCCGTAGCGGCGAGGCAGCCCCTGTCGCGTGCCCAGCTCGGCTTCTTAGGTTACCCGAACCAGCTACCTGCCAGTGCAATAGAACGCCACCCGTAGATCTGGAAGCTTTGCTCGTTTAATGTTTGGAGAAAACATACCCCTTGTCTCCTTACGAACTCCTGATCTCCGCAGGGGTTCAACTTGACATGTGCGGATTTGGTTTCCGTGCCGCATTCGAAATGATCAGATGGGTATCGTGAGCTCGTAGACTCGTACGTGGTCGAAGGGTCCCCCTGGCTCAAATGCGATACAAAGATACATAAATAGGAATTGAGGAGAAGGCAAAGATGGCTGCGGATGGTTACAAAGGCTCGGTAAGTAATGTTTTCTTTCCGAGTGTGTCAGGCATCACAGTACACATTCTCATATCATGGACTGCAAGAGTTTTGTGGTCCGAGTCGTTCTTGTCCCCATTCAAATTAATTGGCAAGGGCGCATTAAAGGATGCGAAGGCGGACCTTCCTCTCGTCCGCCAATCCTACCTAGGTGTTATTTGCATTCCTCTCGATTTCGCTCTCATAAAAGACAATGAGAATCCTCTCAAGTTGCCCGTCTCAGTTAATCTCAAAAGGCTAAAAGCGACAGTTCGAGCTTGATATCACCCAGATTCCTCAGAGTCGCAGTCATAGTCTCGGTCTTTATGCCTCAATTCTCATTTCACGATGAGGCCGGCACAGCCCAAAACTGCAGTACGTCAAACTCCGTCAGCGGACCCGCAGCCCACCCAGAGGCTCGGAAAGTGGGATTATGCTTACCTCCATCATAACCTGCTTATTCCTCGAGAACAATGCTAGGATTTTCTGACCTGAGATAGGTACCTGCCAGACCGCATCTGAGTCCAAAAGTTCGCTTATCTCTGCTCCAGTCTGGGCTGTGGATTCTGTTAACATGTTCTTTCTTCTATTTTAGGACAGCCTCCACCTACCATTCCACACCTTGACCTTGCCATCGGAGCCGCCGGTGACGAGGATACTCTCGCTCCTTTGAAGTGTTGTGACCGAGTTGTCGTGAGCATTAACTTTCCACTTTTCAGCGTAGTCATCAAGAGACCACGAGAACATGTCGCCGCCAGCGCTTGTACTGATCAGTCCCGTTGCGGAAAGGTCTAGGAAGGTGATCAGGCTGATGTGGCTCTGTAGCACACTCTGGCATGCCCTAGAATCCAGATCAGTGCCATATACATCCTTCCAGTCCGGCACAATCAAGATACATCACATACCCAGAAAGCGGATCCCACACCCTCACAGTCTTATCCATACCTCCCGTAACAATCTTCTTCCCATCAAAAGCAACAGCATACAGATTCCCTGTGTGACCTTTCAGGATATGCAGACACTCCTTCCTCGCCAAATCCCAAACTCGCGCATCGGAGTCATAGCTAACAGATACGGCGATGTTACCTTTCACTGCTATCTGCCTGATGGTTTTGGTATGGCCCTCTAGGACGGCTTCACATGTTGAGTCGTTGATATTCCAGATTCTGAGGGTGCCGTCTCGCGAACCGGAGAGAACTCGATTTGGTGACAGGGCAGAGATGCAGCGGACTGTCATCTGGTGGCCTGCGAGGGTTGCTTTCTTTCCGCTGTTCGAAATAGATTAGGTGTCTCTCTTTGTTCTTCTCCAATAAGTCTCTAGTATAGATGCAGAGCAATCTGCCCATTGCTTGACAGATGTCCAGTCCTCGTCAAGATCTCACGACGTGACTCTCGTCACAAGCAAGAAGATAACAGCAGAGTCTAGGAAAATGCCCAAAATAATTCAAGAATAGAATCAAGGTACAAATATCAGAAGAAGTGACTTACAGGCTTCCTATCAACCAGATCCCAACCAAACAATTCGTTCCTCCAACAGCAAGCCATTCCTCATCCTCCTTCCCTTCATCGAACCACGTATCTAAAGCCCACACACCACCCTTCTCAGTCGCCTGCAAAACTCTCCCATTCCCACCCTCTGCATCAAAGATCCTCACCGACCCATTATCCAGAGCTATAAAGATATTGCGGGGTGTGATGTGCAGAGCTGTGACTACGGCGTCGGATGTCTGAATTATTTGGGTGCTGAGCAGGCTGGACATTGTGTGAGTACCTGATGTTTCTTAAAATCAAGATACTATTTAGAGATGTTGACATGTATCTGTTGTAATAACATACATTGGGGAAGATCTGTATTTGAGAAGTGTTGAGATGTTTAGGCAGCCGTTGGCGAGGATCAGCCTACTGGTGGCCTTCTGTGGGGGCGGGGTAATAAAATGGTAACACAGCCTCGTTTACCTGCTCATTGGACAATTTGTTGCTTTCAGTTCGAGGTTTGAGATGCTTTGTAGACGGCTACGATCTCAAAATCCAGCTTTCCTTGGTTCATCGCTTCGGCGTCAGATTGTTGCAAGAACAAGCATTCTATGGTACAGTACAAAACCTTCACTCCCAATTCAACATTTCTCAAATATGAATAACAAGACAGCGCGGAGAAATAAATATGAACAACAAGAGCCAGGAGCCACAGGGTATTTCCTTCTCTATCCCCACCATGCAGCTACCACTGCATCACTTAGCCGAAGCAGAAACTCCCCTCTCGGCCTCACTCGCTGGATTCTTCACCACGTCGTGATCAACCCTCCCCTCCTCATGCGTCTCCCAAAATCTCTCAATCATATTCCTTCCCTTGATCGCACCATGAATGTCGAATGGATCAAAGAAAGTGACAAGGAAAGGTCTCTTATCCAAATAGCCTGGACCCTTGATCTCGGTAACACCATCTTCAGCGAGGTAAATCGTGTTATCTCTTGGAATGAAACGCATTGGATGGCGGAAATTTAAGAGGAAGGAATTAATGATCATGAGAACACCTTCGAAGACCCAGAAGAACCATTCGTATCGTATGAGTGGGGAAAGATCGCTGGCTTTGCGTATATTTGCGAAGTTGAGATCCGAGACAGTAAAGTATTCAACTGTGCGGAAGATGGTGCGGACCCCGATCAGAGCGGACGAGATGTAGAGCGTCATCAGCGCGCCGTATAGGTTAGTCGGCAGTAGATTGGCTTTCTTGCATCGCCGATGGAAAAAGCTGGCTAATGCAACGAATGCAGCTAAGATGCCGAGTTGGAGGACGAGTGCTGCTTTCAGAAGACTCTTGCCCATGTTTTGTTTGGATTGTGGCAGACTCGTGTTGGCTACATACGCAGCGCCGTTACCATTTAGGGCTTCCACGACGACTGAGAGAGCACCAAAGGTCGTCAAGACTCGGCCTGGATGAATTGGTGAGTGGTAGGGGACATAGTAGAGAATTCTCGAGAGCATGAAGTAGTTCGATAGTTCGTAGAGAGGGCTGTAAACATTAGCATAGGAGGCCTGACTCGACTTCACATCTGAGACTCACGGAGCAGCGTAGATGAACACAAGACTGGCAATGAAAATATTCAGGTTGTCGTAATTGAAAGCTCCTACTTCTCGAAGGACATAGCCGACGACGAAGAGAAGTGCGGACCAAGGTAGGACGCCCGAAACTTTCCAGGATTTGTAGTGTCTGTCAATGTGTCAATTAACTCTTCCATAGGGCAGAAACGCTGAAGACACTCACATGCATTGCCAGGCATGCCAAAGTCCGGAGACGAGGAACAGAAATGCCCATACAACTGGAGCACCTTTATTTGGGGCGTAAAACCACAAGCTGCCGTCAACTTCCACATCGTCAGCGGGTCTTTCTGTAATATTCCGTCCTTGACAAACCATATTTTCCATCCTCCATCTTGATACACTTCCGTCTGATTTAGACCAGATTTTGGCTTGGTAGATAGATGCTGCAAAATGCGACACTATAAATCAAGGTGAGGAAAGGCCTTGTTACACAAGTCGTCTCTGCCACGTGCGGGGTGGTTTCGTTGTCTTTGTTGTTCAGCGAGATGTTCGGTAAAATAATGATTATCTTCCACGATACTCAGCTGAGTAGATGAGTTTGACCAATTTGTGAGAGCACGTTCGAGCTATTTCTTGAAAACATCAGGAATAGCGACAATAAATAGGAAACTCTTCAACCTCATGTCTCAGCCGACTGTGGCAGCACTTCCCGCATCGTTTTGCCCTGCCGTGTAGAATGCGAAGATCCTTGTCGCAATCCAAGGCGCTGATTGGCTATCAAGCCTGATCCGCCCCATCATCGCGACGAGGTAGTGCCTTTGACACAACCCAATATGAGCTTAAAAGAACCTCAATCACCTCTCCAGTCCCATTTCTTGCTGCCTGGCAGTGCCTCGTCGGACTTGCCAATCTTCCGGCATTCAGGAATGGTGGTATTCATATGGGTGCATTGCGAATTCGAGACGGTTCTTTCAGTAGAGACTAAGCCGACCTATCACCGTCTGAGTAGTCCGCAAAATTTGGAAGTCTTTACCGGGCGAACAGTTGCGATAGATTCAAATGGGTCATCTTATGATTGACTGAACCTTGGAAGCCAGGATCCTCTGGCGTTGCCGATGTTGAAGGCTTTTGGAGCCCTATTGGGGTGTCAGACGGGAGAATATTCTAACCGAGTCTCTGAAGCTGAGATCGCCCTTCGTTTGGGCCTTCTATGTCGGCGTCTGATTGGAGGTAGAGACAGGTAGCACTAGACGATCTGATCAAGCAATTTACCATCAATGGATAAGCTTCTCGCATCTAAGACTCCCGTCTTAATATCATTCTCCGGGAGCTCTTGGTCATCATTGTCGCTACCCCTTTTGTGGGTCGGATTTTGGCACCAAGTTGGGACAGAAGCGAGAATAGACTTTGCCGGAATAAACAAACACCAGATTTTGAGCGCGAAGAGAGACAAGAGCAAAGTTGAAACAGATTCGAGTCTCATTCAGAGGACTCTCAGAGCACTTATGGTTGTTGCTTACGAAGGCTACGTCACTTTCCACCAGTGCCCTCTCACTGTGTCATTCTGCGAACCGAAATCAGTCGGGGGGTTCGCATCAACAGTCAGCGCGGATTCTCTCGAGCAAATTCTCTCGATAGGATAGCGCCCAACGTGATAGCCATAGCACATGACGATAGACTCGTGTTGAACTTGATTAGTAACCCTTCGAGTAATTTGAGACCTTCTAGAGTCTTGAGAAGCACGACATTGACGTCCTGGACCGATCAGTCCAAGCGCCTGCCTTGATATTTCCTAGGACAAGTAATTTAATTAGCGAGTTGTAATATCCTACCTACCTCCTAGAGTCTTAGCGATGTTACGACGACAAAAGCTTGGATAAAATTAAGTTGGTACCGTTTCATGAGCCTTTCTGTCTTCTCGCTCTGATAACGACGTGAAAATGCCTTTGACGGCGCCTTACTGCAGTCACCTGCAGGTGAATCTCGCGACCACAGCCTTGCATCAAAGGCCACGAAATTCAACCCAAATTTTCAATTGTCCGGAGATTAACAAATTCTTCAAGCACAATATGAACGTCGTAGCTTCCATCGCTGCCGTCGTCGGACTCGTCTTCAATTTCGCAACCGCAATCAAGAGATGCAACGATATCCGCGGCCGATACAAGGGCGCTGATCAGACCATCTCAAGTATCAAACAAGAATTAGAGGTCCTTCAGAGCGCGTTGCAGGAACTGGCTAATTTGATGATACATGATGCTTCTGCCTTGAGCTCTCGGTGGGATACCAGTAAGACTTTACCGACAACCTTCAGGAGGGCCTTGAACGGTTTCGACGGAACAATCACGAACCTCTTGAGAACTCTGGGGCGGCTATCAGGCGAAAGGCTGCGGTCAATAGATAGAATGAAAGTGGTATGGAACGAGAATGGGATGGAAGAACACCGGAGACAATTGGAAGGGCAGACAATGGCACTACAATTGTTATAACAGGTTCTTCAAACGTGGTTATCCAAACATTTACAGTCTTTAGATCTATGCTAACTAAAAACAGGGGATCATTATCAGATGTCAAGAGTAATCTCAAGGCTATAGAAACAGCACTTCTGAAGCTGTCTTCGTCGTTCAAGACTATAGATCGAGACGGGGTTGCAGACTTTACGTATTCTGGCATATTCGACGACAAATAGGACTTTCTGAACCTGGGGTGTTCGGATCAGTCGGATGATACATTGTATCCGGAAGAACAAGATGCATATAGCCATGTGGACGCCTTAAATAAACATCTCACTCCTTTGCCTAGTCTACCGACCTGCGAGTAAGAAAAGGGATCATCTCCATCAGGGTAAATGTGCTCCCCTTCACGCCCAATGTACATTTCGGTCTTCTGGATTATCAAAGATCGGGTCTAATGATATCGGCATCAATCCTGTGGATAGCGCAGGTCTCACGACAATGTCACAGCAGGATACCAGTACCCGCAGTAGGATTAGCTCTAAATCTGGGGGGGGGGGGATGCAGTGACCGGAAAACACCGGACAAGCACGATCAAGTCTGGAACAAAGTCCAACACGGCAACTACGTTTGAGCAAATAGCTAAGGATTCTGTATCTGTTGGCACCCAGGCTTCGATTGAAGAAGATGGTGGTGCAATGGCGTATCAGCCTTCGAGATTGAGGTCTCCATCACCTGCAATGCACCATGTTCGTCGTGGCTTACCAGCGCTGCTCGCAACTGTAATGTTAGGAGATCTCCAAAGCATCCAAAAAAAAAAATCGAGCTTTAGGTCCAACGATAGCATCGAAGAATATCACCCTTTGACTAGGAGAACGCCGGTGATCATTGCAGCTGCTTGTGGATATGATGATGTCCTTGAATACCTGCTCCAAGCCGGTGCAAAAATATCAAGCAAGGACAGAGACGGACGTACTGATTTACATCACGCTGCAGCCGAAGGAAACACCGCCTGTACCTCGCTTTTGCTTTCGAAAGGTGCGCTTCCGGACACTGAGGACTCCTTAGGAGAAACACCCTCGCACCTGGCATGCCATTATGGGCGAGTACTCGACGTGGAAATGTTGCTCAATCATCAAATGGATCTGTTGTCGAAAATGGATCGCATCGGGAGGAATGCACTACATATTGCGGCCGTGTCCGGGCATGCAAATATTATGAGAATCATTTGCGATCATATTCAGATGCAGGCTTGCCAGCAGATCTCCTTAGATCCAATAATACCGATCAACAACTCACAGAAAGATGAAGACTCCATGAACCCACATTTGGATGACAAGGCCAACTTCGGTCAAACACCCCTAGCACTCGCTGTTCATCTTGGAAACAGGGATGCAGTGGCATTGCTTCTCGAACATGGAGCAAACTTCGCGATACAATGCTGTCAATACCAAAAATGTCTTCTAGAAGAGGCCGTCGAAATTTTCACAGCATCTATTCTCGACCATCCGTAAAGCACAAATTATGCGCAGGATACTGACGGTATTGCTGGTCGTATTCTATTTCGAGCATCTCAGAATTCGGGGAGATGGCACATCGTACGAGACATTATCCAGCACTCTTCTTCTCGAAGGGTGGACTTGACGAAAATCTTTGTTGAAGAAAACATCTGGGTTGCGGCGATGAAGTTCGAAGCCGTGAACGAAATTGAGTTTCTTCTTCATCGTGGACTCAGGCTCGACACAAAGATCCTATCGAACGGAAGTAATTGGATGCTGCCCATCCATCTCGCTACCAAACATTACCACATAGAAATGCTGGATATTTTGATTAAAAATGGTGCCGACATCTTATCACGAAATGCTTGGGGCGAGATACCTTTGGACTATGCTATGTTCTACACTACCTCCAGCTCGAGATAGAGACCATCTTCATCACCACCACATGCGATAGACACATACTGCTAATGCTGATTAATGAGTGTATTCAGAGGAAAAAACCCGCTCATAAATCGCAAAAGTAAAATGCCACGGCTCAAGAGCACATCTAACCAAATGATGCCGAAGGATACCTAACTTCCTAAAGAAAATATGAAAATGCCACCCAAAACCTCTTGGTCACATCAATCACTTCTATACCTCGCACCTGTAGCACACTATCAAATGAACCAACCCACAACTGCTAACCAATCAACCGAATCAAGTCACCATATGTCGAGATCCACGTATATACTCCGACTCCCCCACATGCCCGCACGTCTCCTGTCTGCCTCGTCTCATCTCATAACCCCAATTATCACATCTCTGTAGTAGCCCTGATTATCTATCTCCTTCCTGGCTATGTAAGTGTGTATGCATGCATCATCTATCTACCACCCAATCGCCTCCACTCAACTCCAATGACCAAATGAGAGACTGACATCTAAGCCTAAGCACCCACAACCTTACTCTCACTCAACTCCCATCTATCTTCCTGCAACGCCTTCAGCGCCTCCCTCCCCTCATCTGTCAACTCTGGTTTCCCCAACGGACTCGTGGCGCCCGTGAAAAATCTCGGCGTCCACGTTGCGCCGCTTTCTTCTCTCTCCTTGGCTTTCTCGCGCTGCCGCTCTTCAAGCTCCTGCTTAAGGGCTGTGGCGCGCGAGTATTGCCGCGAGTTGATGGCTTCGGTGACGGAGGACCAGAAGCGGAGAGATTCGTTGGGCAGTTGAGCTGTTGGGGGTGGGAGGAGCTTAGGTGCTACAGATAGAGGCGCAAGGTCTATTAGAAGGGTTTGGGCGTCCTATTTTCGTTGATTAGTCTTGCACTGGAATTATGCGAGACGGGTGAGTAGTTAACATACCCCTTTCGGTCCAAGCGAGAAGTACAGCTTCTCTTTCCAGTTTCCTGTTATCCTAGCCAGGACGTCTTTGTCGGGGACGTCTTTTATCTTTGTCTTGTTGTCGTTTTCGGGATCATAGCGGAAAATGACTCCCTCGACTTTGTTCTGCGTCTTGCCCAACCAACCTTCCTCCATATAATGCAGAATAGTCTTGATCTTCGTCTGAGGGCAGGTGATGAAACACAGATCTCCTACTGTCACGCTGAGGCTTCCTCGCAGCAAACCTCCTAAGTGGGCAGCGGGGTGAGTGAGCTGATACTCTTCATTATCCCGTTTTGAAAGTGTGATGAATATCCCTAGGTTGTGCTCCCCAGGAGTGACTCTTATACTGGTGCCTGTGAACTTGGCGGATATCTGGTCGAAGCCTCGCGCTGTGAGTCCTTTCTCGGGACAGTCTACGAAGAAGGCTGATACGGGAGGGTGGTGAGATGTCTGCTCTGTGAGATACGACACCTTTACCATACGTCCGTTCTTGTCTGCTACCTTTGCCTCAGCAGGTGGCGAAGGATTCCGCGAGGCTGCGGGAGTCTTCTTCGATTTGATAGAGGACGCTGCACTTCCCGCTGCAGACTGCATTTTGCTCGCCGTAATTGCTGGAGCGGTATCTTGAACTTCCCAGTTACACTATGCCGTCATCAGTGACCAAGCCCCATATCCAGTAGTATATCCACCTACCCGGAAAAATTCCCCCAGCGTGGAATTGTAAGGCTTGCATGGTTTCCCCTTAACATATTTCAAGTCTTTGGTAAACCAAAATCTGAGTACCTCCAGCATTCTATCGAAGGCATCGTCCGAGTCGCCAATGGCTACGAAGGTATGCGGCTGGTCGAGGTAATTCCAGTACTCGAGATTGGGTGTCGGTTCTAATAGTTGGGCTGGCAGGGAGAATCGCACTGAGGCTATATCCGCTACTCCAATAAATCTATAGATCGAATACCATATCAGCACAGTTCTCCGTTATATAGCAAACTGTTACATGGCCTTCAAAATCTATGAAACACTAAGAAGCAAATTTGACGTGAAGATGCCGAAGATATAGCGGTGAAGGGAGCAAGTGGAAGCCTGTCCTTCCCCTCGCAGATTGAAGTCTTACTTTCTCAAGATACCCAAAAACATCCGCAGCTTCGAGGTATCATCTGGAGGTTTCTCCGCCGTAGCCAAGGCATTATTCGCAGAAGAGTCGGAAGCAGAGGATGGGGCGGTCGAGGCCGGGGAGGGCTCGAAAGAGCCTGAAGATGCTGAAGCCATAATGATTCAAAAGCGGATCAAGGACTAAAAGGTTATGTGGTCGTGTACAGGCGTGATATTGAGATGTGGTCCTGTCGTGACGAAATGGTGGTTGGACGAGAAATGCACTGGTTCTTCGAGTCGGGAGGCCCAAGCCTGGTGACGTTTTGTGAGGCGCTTGCGATAAGGGAAGGAGATAGCGGACCGTTTTGGAGTCGTTTAGCGATTCTGGACCTCAACAAACGCGGGCACGGAGCCGCTCAAACGAGCTGAATTGTAGCAGAGATGAATATCGAAGCTCACATTTCAAAAGCAAGGATGAGGGAATAAGTCACTGCTATGCAGAGACATCTGTTGAATTAGATGTATGATCTGGCTGCAGCCTCCACTCTAATCACATACTTATTCATCGTTGCTGATTACCACCTACTGACCTGAATCATGAAAGCCCAGGCGCCGTCTAGCGAATCATTGAACCACGGGACACAGCACTCTGTTTTGAATTGCCCGTCAAATGACCATCACGATTAGGCTAGCAACAACAGAAGGCTCATCCTGTAGCCAGACATGTGATGGCATGTTCGGTAAGGTGTTTATTAGATTCGATTATTTTCAGTTGTGCGATTTTTGATGTCTCCGGTCAAACAAAGGTTTTTGCGATTTCAACAGCGACGGCACCGTTCGCCGAGAAGCTGGATTCGTCAAGACTAGCTCAGTCGTGATGAGGAGCTACATTATGTAAGTGAGTGGCCTTTGAACCGATTTACCCTTCTTCAAAAGCTTTTTGCAAGCAAATATACCATGTTAAGTGCTTCCTGGTTGCGTACCATACATAAGTTGCGAAATATGCGTAAGATCTTCGTCATATCAAACGGGCATCCAACTGTCCCCCAAACAGACTCGCCAATGGAGATGTCGCCCCCTGAGTCTCGCTTCATGACTCGAGCAAGATTTGTCGCTATCATCCTCGCGGTTGCCGACAAACATCACATCACCTTTCAAGAAATCCCAGAAATTTAAGAGGCAGATGCCAATACCAATAATCTACATATAGGCAGGGGAGCCACTCTTAGAGTTTGAAGTCAGACTGACAAGAGCACACGATACTCGAAGCCGCCCCATCTCGCGGCTCACCGTTGCCCGAGTCGTCGGCGCTGAACAAGGAGCATTCACTAGAATCATAACGTCTCATTCGGGGCTTTCCCCCATCTTGACCCAGGGACAAAAGCCGTGGCTCGAAGCGGTATGTAACCCCATCGAACACTCGGCATCATCTCTCCATCCGGCAGTGGGCAATGCCAACTGCTAGCTCTGCGGCGAATGGGAATAGTGACCTCGCCTCTGGCAGGCGTGCAGCGTTACATGCGTTGCGGAGTATATGCTTTAAATGCACAGCAGTGCTGCATTTCCTGCGAGGTAGAGAAATATCGAAAAACTGGGCGGACCCCGATTTACAGGGGCGGCGGCGGCGGCGTGTACCGTTGGTCGTTCATTCTGCCGGCAGGCGAAAGAAAGTTTGAGCTTGTCCGGGGAAAGGAAGATGGTGGAGGCGCATAGATACCCTGAGGATGTTGAGGTTCATGAGAATAGAAACTCTTATTTTTAGGAATTGGTTGTCCAGTCGGAGAAAGGGCTGAAGGAAGAACAAATGGAAGACGATCAGAGACATTCCACTCTTCTAGTGTGGAACAAATGTGAAGATGGATGAGAAGCCGATTCGAAGCGCATGCTTGGCTTGGGCTTACAAGGACCCTTCAGGTGACATCGGTGGATATTGCGAACTTTGAAATCGCTGCAATGACGTAGCGTCAGACCCAACAATAAATTTTCCTCACGACGATCGGCCTCAATTGAGTTTTGCAGATCTAGGGGTCTTGAGATATTAAAAGAAACATGTGGTCCGAGCCTCACAAGATTCAATAATCGACATCGGAGCGGGGCTCGTTTCCATACTTTTCTGGAGAAATAGATACGAGTGATAGACAATCTTTACTTCTATCGTCGATATCCCCCTCGTGGGTAGGCGTGGCGAGCATTGGAAGCTTTGGAAGGCAAGCATCACGGCCAAAGGAAATAATCCTCGTCGACTAATATCAGGGGAAAGAAGGGTTGCCGGAGATGTTTCCTGAATTGCCTGCAGACAGGAAATCATCCGTCTCCTTTGACAGGTTGGAGCCGACATAGAATGGCAATGACGTGTGCTAGAATTTTCCATGCATGGATATTGGCGGCAGTTCGGATTTTGTTTTGGCGCACATCCATGTCGCTGTGTTAGAGCGGCCTGTGGCTGGAATCTGCAGGCAACGGGAAGGGTTGCGGGCGACAGAATGCACTCTGAACTTTTCAAGCCACGAGCACGAGCGGTGTGCTTCAGTGCTTTGAACATTGCTTGCGGACGGCGGTAGAGTGTGGAAAGGCCATGCGCGCGACAGATGAGAACCACAGTAGGTAATCAGGATTACTCGTCGGTCTCCTGATTACCTACTGTGGTTCTCAAAGAGGGGACAGAAGGAGATGAATGACCTGAGATTGGCCTAGATCTTCCCCATACTTCGAAGGCCTAGAGCTTCTTCGGCCACTTCAGGGCCATGCGACGCTGAGGGACTTGGTGTTTTCTTGCAGTTCGGGCTCACAAAGGGAACGTTTGTAAGTGTTTCAGGCTATACACTAGCCTGTTCCCCTCATCAATCTAGAGATAGCAGGCCAAAGAGTCCCCTTTTCAGGGTCTTCTTCTCTGCAGGTCCTGAAGATCAGGTATGCAGGCCATGGGAGCGCAAACAAGGCAAGGCAAGGCACGATAGTACAGCGGTATATTGACATGCCGCATCAAGACTCCTCGCGCAATAATCACTTGACCGTGGACCGTAAATTATTGAATTAACAAATGTCAATGGAGCTCTTCCTATCGACCTATCACAGGCAATTCACGCAACGCAGTGATAAACAAACAAGCAACCAGACGATGACGTAGGTGGATATTGTTCGCGACATTCTGCCCTAGACCCCTGTCAAAGCCACGGCTTGCATATCTAACAATCAACGTTCGACCTCTCAGCAGCTTCATTTGCGCCGGGACGCAATTAATGCGAGCGAAAGGAAACCATTGCGAAGCTTTACCCGGCAACCACGCCGTACGCGTGCTTGACCTTCCTTTCCTCGACCTCAAGACTTCAGAGTCGGGTGGAATTTGTTCTGATGCTCACGCAGCCGAATGACTTGCTTGCATCGCATGCGTTGTCTAGTCGGTCAGCTGCTCCCCAGCTCCCCTAATGCAGGTCTTCCTCCACGAATGAGTCGTGGCAGCGGCATTCTCCAACAATCACGAGAGAGCGTGATAAGACACGAAAAGCGGTGACATCTCTTGCATAAGGAACTATCCTTGACCGGAGTCAGTTGTTTTTAGCCGATCTCACGCAGATATAATTGCGATATCGATAATCATATAGGAATCGATAGGAATTTGAGACTCGAACAAACTGAGTAAAGGCGGCTTCCGGAAGGCCGCTCGGCGGTTATCGGTTATGGAATGCTGATATGGAGGTGGAATCGCGGACTGGAAGGATACTTCCCAGCCGGCTTGGGTGTCAATCCGAACAGTCGGATACTGAAAATCCAAATCGGCGGGGTATAGCCATGACTCTGAAAAGCCATCTTCAATAATGATGAAGTGAAGACTTCGGAGGGAGCGTGCCGTTCTTGTAGATTGTGATTTGCCTGGAGACATTTTGCAAGCTACTGTGCTCACTAGAACACTCGATTTCAGCCACAGCTCCTCAGCCACGTCACGACGCCACATCTAACAATGCTTTGGGAAATAATCTTCTGCGGAGGAGTGAAGTGGACCCGTTCTGAACTCGTATGAGACCACCTGTGGCTTGACAGTCTCACCATTTCCCTCAACCATGCTGTCCGATTTGTGGTTTCTCCCCTCGCTTGCCCAATGGAATAGTGAGTTTCAGAGAGAAATTGCGATCCTTACTTAACCATATTTGTAATGGGGGTTCAAAATCTCGATGAAGCCACTAGCCTGCACCGCCACAGCAGTCGATGTAACCTCCATGTGTGTGACAGCACCCTTAAATCTACCAGTCCAGTCCGGCAATTTGCAGAACAATATTGGCCAGGCCGAGTACAACGTTCCTAATCGACGAGGGATTTCAGCTGGAAGGACGCCAACGTTCGCCGCGTGGCCTTAAGGCTGATAGTTGGAGCGTTTTGGGACGTATTTTTGTTGATCGGGTCAAAGTTGAATCCAGGTACCTACCTGTGGCTGAGCTTCCCGCCCGCATTGTGGAGTCAGAACCACTGTCGGCTCGTATATGATGCTGCTGGATGGTTTTTGTACATGTTTTAAAGCGTCAAGTGAAGAATACATCTAGCACGCACGGCAGTTCAGAGGTTGATCTCACACATGTCTCGGTATCAGAAGATCAAAGTATCGTCCACCAATGACAAATTATCAAGGGCGTCAGATGAGGCCGAAGGTTTGAAAGCTCTGTCATGCATTATTCAAAGTGTAGTGCGCTACTGACCGACATGTATCGGTACCGATTTGCGCGAACAATGGCGAAACACTGAAACAGAGGCTTACCGGAGGAAGGGCCGGTAGAATCCTTTTCTTGTCTTCTACCGGCACTTCTTGTTACATGGCTGCTCATTCTGAAGCATGACATCGATGAAATCTCCTGGTTTTTTGGTGGTATTTAAGCCATGTGACGTGGCAAGCGACTTCTCTGATGCGAATGTGCAATTTGATACACCCAATTCGGATGTAATAACGGCAAATACTTCTTCGAGAAAGCTTCCTTATCAAGGGAAGCACAAATTGCATATGGTTATGCTTGCTCACCTCCTGACCATTGGCGGTTGAGCTCATGGTTTGGGAAAATATCCCGCATCGGCTCCGAGAGAAGATGGGTCATCCTGGACATCGAGGAGATTTGAGCCAGGGACATGAACTCTTTTGACCAAACGGTCGACAAGTGAGATGTCGAGAAGGGCGTTTTCTGCGAAGGGCTAGTGGCTTCCCGGACGGTTGGCTTCGGTCAATAATAGCGCTTCATCTCCGATGCATTTAGCTATTGATCGCGTAAGAGTAGGCGGTGCGAGTAGTGCGAGACTTAGCAAGACAAACCGTTGAAACGATTTCCATTTCGCTTCTGGGTGGCTACTTAGTCTTCCTCGATTGCTGTGGCTGAAGAGTTTTCGTCGATCGAATCAGACTTTTGCGCTTTTGTCGATTGTTGCCACAGTCAGGCGTGAGCCACAGCTAATCGAAGAGCGGTCGTTAACGATCTTTGGGGGTGGCTGCGCGTTGCTGTGGCTGAGCTGGAGATCTTGAGGTCTAGCCATCGACAGACTCAACACTCGGACTCCACGACGGCCTCGATGTGCAGATGATGAGAAGATGAGATAGGACGAATTACCCACTGCACTACCCAATGATTGCCCCGCCGTTACGGTACTAGCAAGCGCAGAGCGAATCTCGGGAAGGAAACAAACATGTGCTGCCAAACCAGATGCCACCGTCAAACGGCCGGAGGTACTCGTGAAACGAAAGAATGAGAAGGGGGTTTGGGGGTGATTCAAGACGGCTTGTAGGTACCTACCGTGCTGTGCTGTATGTGCTGTACTTACTTCTAGGGCTTTAGGCGAGCAGAGCTTGAGCTTGAGCTCGAGCTTGGGGCCAGCTCAAGTCCGCCCATAAGGTTCTAATGTCGCACAACGGAAATGACAGGGACGAGGGCGTTTGATGATGGGCATATTGGCCGGGCCTGGGCTGGCTAAAGACTGAACTCCGGGAGTGGGAATCGGTGCAGAGGGCGAGGGTGAGCGTGAGGATGAGGAATTGAGGAGAGAAAGTTTAGAATTATCCACAACTGCCCAATAGAATTAAGGGTTTCCCTGGGGGTCCTTCTGTTTCCGGCCAGGCCTTCGTGGCTCCAGCACCAACTGCAGCAATAAGGTAGGTAGCGACTCCTCGAGGACGCGAGCTCTCCCCGCACTCCCGTCTCAGGCCAAGATACAGATAGCCAACGAGTGGACGAGAAGAAAGGAAAGAAGAATAAAGCCCTGTTGTACAGACAGCAAGTGCAAATTATGAGAGCAAATAGAGAGAACAAGTCAATATACCCAAGAAGCAAACACGAAACTTGCCGCAGGCCGTTGAATGGGTTTCTTTTCAGTTTCAGTGCTTGCGTGCTTTGAAAACAGTTCTTGTTACTACTGTTTCTCTGTCGGTACACACGCGCCGTGTCTGCACCACGATTTGCTTGATGGAGGGCAAGTGAAGGCTATCATCTCGTAACACGGCCTCTTCAGAGGTAGAGTGGCTCCTCACCAGTCACCTACTGGCTGTTGTAATACATCGATATGAGTGCAACACGGCATGTCTCGGTGTCGCTGTATTGTTGCGGAATCCCTTTCGTCATTGGTAGGTAATATGACGGATCTCTTTGTCTTCTGTCTCTCAGTTGCTAGATCTTTCTCTTTCCCACACTGTATCGTCAGTCACTCACCAACTCACTCACTCACTTTTCTCCCGTCTCCTCCCCTCTCACTCCACTCTTCTATTCCAGCCTCTCACGACATCGCAAGTCACCTCACATTTGTCCCTAAGGTCATCCCAGCACCAACAGCCACCTCGCTTCCGTCTCTCCCAGGCCCCTGTCCTGGACAGCTGGCGGACAGATGCAAAAGGTATGGGTTTTTCGCCACAAAGATCGAAAATCATTTCCTCGATGAGCGACAGTGCACATACTCACTGTGGCTCAGTCGTCACGCAAGCAAGGCCGACCCGGCGACGCTGCTTTAAGCTGTTCTTGTGCCTCACTCTCTGCCTCCCCTCGCTCCCCCCCAAGACGCGCTACAGGCCCCCTTCATCTTCATCCCATCCCATCCCATCCCATCCCATCCCAGCCCATGGCCAGCATCAACCCACCCCAAGCTTCGTCGCCTGTCCAGTCGCAGACCTGCCTATTCGCGGGACCCACCGTACCTGTAGCCCACTCTAGCTTAGCCTTAGCTGCCCCGAAGACACCCTGGACTAGCTCAAGCCTGCCTTTCAACCCACTTCCATTGCACTTGCACTTGCACTGTCGCTCGATCTGTCGACCACCGCCGGGCCTCTCGACCCTGGTCTTCACATCAGGCCCCTCGCTCGCCCATACCACACTATACCCATATCCTCCTCTTCCTACGGCTTTACTTCACCTCATTATTTTCCCTCTGCATCCTATGCCCCCGACAAGCATCCCTGACCGATATCACAAAAAGAGAATGCCCCAGTGTTAAAGGCTGCTCCACTCCAGTTCCCAGCAACCCTACCCTCGCCAGACGCCAAAGTCCCAGTCCCAGTCCCCGTCCCAGCAGCCGTGCGTCTTTTGCCCCGAGCAAACGTGGGTACCGCACCGCACCTCGATCCTCATCACCATTCCACTGCTGCTTTTCTCCCTTTCCTCTTCCTCCACTCGCACACACACACCACCTTGCCTAGTTCCACATCGATCATCATCTCTCTCCATTTTTATTTTATATGTGATGGACCCCCATGTCCTCGTCCCCCAAAGCCCATAGTGGAATCCGCCGTCATTCGATCAACGCTACTGCATACTCGCATCCACCCTCAGTCTCGCTCATATAACATCAGCCTCCTCCACTACTCCTCCCCTATCTCCCGTATCACTTGAGAGAAGAAGTGCTACCTTTACGCTCGCTACTATCACAACTATCTATTCTATACTACACGCTCCAACGACCACCGCCTACTAAACAACTACTACACCTTCGGTCAGCATTCAAAACTTCGAGCTTCCATGCAAGAGACAAGAACAGCATTTTTTCAACCTTACCTATTTGTTGCCCTCTGAGGAAAAAGGAAATACAGATTTTTATTGCCAAATTTGGAAAGTAGATGAGGAGCTGTATCAGCTCTCTCGCCCCATTTCCAGATGTTTCGAAATCGGTAAGTGACCGCACCCAAACTCGCCCAACTGGGGAGGGCGGCGCAAACGCTACCTGCCATCTTTCCCACGCACGATCTTTACGTTACTGGACGATTCGTAGCTAATACTCAGCAGAACTTCGTCCCAAAAGCCTGGTGATGCTTTCATTGCCAATTTCAGGGAGAGCTTCCCTGAAGTAGCAGTCGCAACCTCAACCGCCGGCTCTGGTTCAGGCAATACTTCACTCGGCGATGCAACTGCTGGAGGCCCAAATGAAACTAGGTAAGCAAGTTCGTGTGTCCTTACCCGTCATCTCTCGCGCTATACTTCAGCGACTTTGGTATAGAAGACGTGTGCTGGCAAAAGCGATTCTGCAGTTATACAATGCCCTCATATTGGCTGACTTGCGCTGATCACTCTAGACACCTCAGTTTGGGACACGAAGACATCAAAGATCTCGACCCTACGCCTAGAGCCCAACATGAGCCATGGCGGTTCACTCCATCTCTCCTCGATCCGAATTCTTTCGCATTCTCCGCCTTCGCCAACCAGCCGCCTGGATATTACACACCAACCCCAGGGGGCACAAACACCTTATATCACAACCAGGCTGGCGACCTTCACACTCCAGGGATGGGTATGGGAATGGGTCTCGGAACGCCCTTATCTTTGCCCACATCTGCTGATGGCATGCACGCCAGTACGATGATGGATATGTCCGCATTCAGTCACCAAATGCCACCTCAATTCCATAACTACAATCCATTTGGTGCCCCACAACAGCAACACCATCACCATCAGCAGCAGCACCATGCTCAGCATCACCATCAGCAACAGTCCTATGCCCCATCATCATTTGTTCACCAGGACACTGGATACGAAACCATGGAGCAGGATGGATCTCCAATGGGTGACGATGAAGGTCGCATGGGATCGATGGAAGTGGCTATGCAACATCAGTCTCCGATGATGAGTTTCCAACCAGCTCAGTACAATATGCCTGCGGTAATGCCCGCTTCTGCGGAGAAATTTCGCTTCCATGTGACCCTGAACGCTCCCACCGCGATGATCAAGAGCACAGACGAGATACCAATCACATATTTGAACAAGGGACAAGCCTACTCAATATCGATTGTGGACACGACTCCGAATCTTCCACTTCCCAGTGGCGCTAGGTATCGAACATTCATCCGCATTTCATTCGAAGACGAGCAGCAACGACAAAGACCTGCAACTTGCTGGCAACTGTGGAAAGAAGGGCGTGGAACCAATGAGGCACACCAACGAGGAGGCAAGCTTCAAGCCGTTGAGTATGTTGAGGCAAATCAACCTGCTGAGAACGACGATAAGAGGACCCGCGTGGATATTGACACCGCCTCTTTCGATGGCTTCTCGGTCATCTGGACTCCTGGCGCCAATGGATCGACAGAATGTAACATTGCGGTCCGATTCAACTTCCTTTCTACCGATTTTAGTCACTCGAAAGGAGTCAAAGGTATACCAGTTCGACTCTGTACGAAGACAGAGACAGTATCAACTGGATCGCCTCGTTCTGGAGCTGAATATTCTGAGGTTGCTTTCTGCAAAGTCAAGCTCTTCCGTGACCACGGTGCGGAAAGAAAGCTTTCAAATGATGTTGCACACGTAAAGAAGACCATCGACAAGCTCAAACAGCAAATCGCACAAGCTGAGACCGGCATGAAAGACTTTGGCAAGCGAAAACGTACTGGTTCGACGACGGTCAAGTCACAGTCAAGCCAACGTCCTGGCAAGGTTCAAAAGCACAAGAGAACATGGTCCATGTCATCGGCTTCATCGGCTGGAGGACGAGTACCAATCGAAGAGGACCTCCACTACAAATTGCAAACCATGCAAGATATGTTCACAAGCACAAGGCCTGTGAGCATCTTATACCTCCGGGGTTCTGAGCAAGACGATCCAGATCTTCATCCAGTAGCACTGGTCGGCGAGCCGTTAGATCTCACAAAGGTGGACTCGAGAGGGAGCGCAGTTTGGCAACAGAGAAGCAGCGACCGGAGTTCTACTACCGGCACATCATCACTTGTCTCACCTTCTCCAAGTTCGCTTTCTCTACACTCTCAAGGCATTGCAGGCACTTCAGCACCGAATCCGCCTGGCCCGTGGAGTGATTTCAATTCGTTGGCTCCAGCGGAGATGCAGACGTCCAATCCTCAGCAGTTGGCAAGCCCTCCGGATCAACTGACCAAACTACCCAAGACGGATGAAGCTGGGAATCTCAGTGGTTGGATCGAAGCCTTAGGAGTGGATGCTGGTTACAAAGCACCTTCGGAGCGACCCATCAAGCCCGTTGCATGTTTCTACGTTCTTCATCGAGATCCACACCAGCCAGAGAAGACCGAATACTATCGCGCGATCTATCTCATGCAGAGGACCTTGAAAGACTTCACCAACGCGATCGCCTCAAAATGGAACATCGAGCCTACCAAGATCATGCGGACTCTGCATGTCCTCGAACGCGGTCTTCAAGTTGAGATGGACGACGATGTTATCCGCGAATTGGCAGAGGGGCAGGACCTCATAATGGAAATAGCGGAGATCCGAAACCCATCTCAGCTCAAACGCGAGTGGGAGATGTCTCTCGACGTTACTGTGGACAGCGACAACGCCAGCGGAACGCAACATGTCACACATACCGAAGGATACGAACTTCGCCTAATGTTTTAATACTTCTCCTTCGAAAGTTCTTTTGCCTCTTAATTTATACCCCGACGACCCCGAATAATGGTCATGTAATTGTTTCGATACCACCATGTACGAGCCATCAAGGGTGGGCGGGCTGATCGAATGGCGTCACGTTGCTTTCTAAGATACCAGTTCCCTCTTTGGAACAAAATACACTGTGCTCGATATCGGCCCTTCAGTTATCATCTAGAGGTTTCACATGGGAAAGGTGACATCACACTCCTGAAGTACGGACGGACGGCAGATTGTGATGGCTCTTTTGACCTTTGGGACGTTGGCTTTACACTGTCCATTCCTTTCTCGAACATACTTCGCAGGCTCTGCTTGCATTACATTCACTTCAAGCTCACAAGAGCGACGTACACATACTTTCACGAGGAACATTACACGGCGTTACGATTGAACGAATATTTCCCTTCAAGTTGCCATGGATGGCAGGCATAGGGAACTGGCGTATTTTGGCTCCAGAATTGTGAAGCGCAGGCTACAGAGGTGGTGGTATGACGGGCGGACGGAGAAGATCCAGGCAATATACAGCAATGCTACAACAATGCTATCTTGCTAAAAACCAAGCAACCATTCAAACTCAAAATTCCAGACTTCAGCCTTCTTCAATAACTTGCAAAGTGGTGTTCAAAACACAAGTCACTGGCCTTCAGCCTAGATGTCACTGCCAAGCACTGTGACATGTATTTACGCCCAGAATGGGGTTTCCCGGAGAACTAACACTAACCTGCTAATTTGGCTCAACCCTAAGAAGTCACTAAGTCATCAAGACTCAAACGTGCCAAGAGGGGCAGAAGGACCCCTTCCATTTCAGTATGCAGTAGGTTCAGCTCCCCAAGGGTTCACCTGTTCTAGGCCTCACATTACAAGCACATCGACTCAAACACAGCTCTTTGTGACTCTGAGTCTCTCCTGATATCTGAACATCATTTCCTAAAGCTTTTCTCGCTCTTAGCCGAGGGCCCAGCTCATTGGATCACCAAGACTTCGCTCGTCGAGGGGTCACTGAGATCTGCACGGAACAACGGGTCAGCCACAAGAGATCATCTGCCGAGATACTGCTTCCAGTATAGAAGTGGCGAGTGTTGTCGTCACTAGTAGGCGAAGCCATGAGGAGATTCCGAGCACGCGGTGCTGGGCTTCTGGCGGTTTGGTTAGTGATCATTTCATTGGCGGTTTGGCTCTCTGGCTCTGGCCCACGGCCGCTCTCACCTTCCACAGCAGACGAACAAGAGGGAGACAAGACGAACAAGGCTCTAGGCCCGCCCTAATCCGCCACAACTTAAAATTTCTAAAGCCGTTACGACTTGCCCAGAGGTACCACTTGTATTATCACATCCCGTATCGACTACGACTATTTGATACGATCGTTCACCCCGATACATTACCGTCGAGCCGGTGCCCGTAGGCCAGCCGTTTCCTCCACTTCCTTGCCTTATCTTGCCTTACTCTGGAAATGTGCCTGCGAGGTACAGGTAAAAGGCGTAAAGATACCGACGAACTACGGAGGTACCTAGAGCGTGGTGGTGATCACCACAAGGTATGTCCGTAACCAAAGCTACAGTACCAGTCACCTCAGTACCTGCTCTGTTCGCGATCTCTCACTCGCTCGCTGCTTTTTCCTACTCAGCACGATCGATCACTTGCAGCAGCAGCAAGCCTTTTTCAGGGTGACATTACCACGGGACCAGCAGTATGTAAGGCACGTACACGGGAAATGATGCAGAGGGCCAGCTGCTCCAGGATCCCGCAGACTGCAGCAGAGCAAGCCCTCCCAATTCGACACTGATAGCTTTCCCCTGCGGTTACTGCGGAGGCCAGACTCCTCGATTGGAGACGACTGGCCAGGACGAACGATGCAAGTCTCGATTGCCAGCGCATTGCAGCATGCCATTCTCTCCCTTTGCTGTCCGCCAACCGCACATAGGCATAGGCTCATGTGAGGACGTGCAGACTTAGCGTGAGGCTTGACTGACAGACACACAGTCATCAAGACGGTGTGTGTGGTGGATGAGGTGTGGTTGAGCATTCCAAGCAGACAAGAACAGGCCCGGAAGCGGGGAGATAGCTAGAAGCTGTGGTGGGTGGTCACTTCGTTAGCTGTGGCTCGACAACAACGCTAGACACAGAGAATTTTGGGCGAAAAGCAGCACTCGCACCGGCTGCCTCACTCCACGTGCTATCTGTGGCGCCGTGGTGCTGAGTGACGATCAACACAACGGTCTAGACTCTAGTCCCAAGCAAAAGCGCTGCTCTAAAGCCCAACGGTAGCGCATGGTCATGATCGTCGAGCGAGTCAGAGGTTGAGTATCATGCCCTACGCCACACTGGCGAGACTGGCTACGCTGGCGCGGTTGTCGAGCCACAGCTATGATGAGCCCCTCTAGTACACAAGAGGGTGTGATCTGCCCGCGGGGAAATTGGAGGAGTCAGTTGGTCGTCGTGAAGATCTGAGCTGTTGTTGAAGGTGAGGGACTTTCGGATCTTCACTGGATGACGGAGACGAGATCGCTTGTGGATGATGATCGACGGGATCTTCAAAACGATCATTCGGTTTCCCCCGAATCTATTTTTACAATTATTCTAATGTGATCATTCTCATTCCAGTTCTCAAAACTCGTGCATCTCATCCCGTACATTTCTCATGTGTAAAGTCTGTAATCACCAAGTTAATTTGCATTCCGGGGAGAAGTCCGCCATACTGTTCTTTAGCGACGGCGCCTAATTTTACCCCTCGGCTTTGTCAACAAACGGTCAGCATCGTGGCCTCGCTTCTGTCATTTTTGATTTTCTTTGACTTCAAGCCTCGATCCTTCGTAGGCATCTGTATCCTCCCTTTGCAGAAAAGCACGCGGCCAACGGTCAAGCATGGCTCATGGCATTCCAGAAACCGTCCCACACCTTTCACTACACAGAGAGGAGACACTGGCATCTGGTAAGAAGCTTGTTTGGCTGTTGATCTGCTCCAATGATCAAGCGGTGTACAAGTACCACTCACTGCCGCCACCACTCCGCGGTCAGAGTCTGAAAGACGGGAGGGAAACTCAAACGACTTTAGAGTTAAAGCTTCACTGGTGACCTAGTGGCCACTTCAAAGGAATGTGGCAGATACGGCCTGGCCTCGGGACTTGAGACTGAGCTCAGCGCCAGAGCGTGCGTTGATTTAACTTTGAGTTTGTATCCTTTTCACTTCGGGTAGGAGGCTGGTCATGTGATTTCCAGCTGTCTTTTTCTTAACCTAAGCACACTTGAACGATCTAGGGCTAGTAATAGCGATGAAAAGGGTTGGAATATATCTTAGACTGCGGGGTTCTCTTTGATTTCCAACCTGAATCCCGGCACGCGAATATGAATCGGAGTTATCGCGTTGGGATGAGGTGATGGAGATTCTGTGGCCAGTCGGCACTTCTTTCGTGAGGCGTTGAAAAGAAACCGATGAGGGCTGAATATCATGCCCGCCTACAAGTTGAGCGGTGTCAAGGACGAATGGCTCAGCTCTAAGTCTAGACGTGGACCTGATATAACGACATTTCAAGTTCGTGATGTAAACAAGTAATCAATCTCAAGACACATCACAAATCAACTGAAAGCAGAAACCCACGGCAGTAGAAACGAAATTGCGCGAGAGAGGCAGCGGGAAACCGAAGATCGAAAACCAGCAGCAAGTTACAATTAGACTGCTGCATGCCCTAACCTCCGCGTGAAATGCATTCCTTCAAGTTTCCTCAACTTTTTTTTAATTCCCGACCTCCTGACGAGGATACAGTAAACTAAAAAGCACTTTTGTACTACTACTTTTACTACTGCACATTGACTTTACTACAAATGCAATGCCAACACAGCCAAACGCCTAGCCAACAATCAACAAACAGGGGTCCAACCAGCAGCTTAGCGAGGCGTGACCGAAGGATTTAAACTTGTTTGTCTTCGAGTGCGTCTCAGTGGTCAACAAGGCCGCAATGGAGTGATTGGTGACTTGGCTGGAAGACAGGCGGTCTGGTCTTGTTCATTGACCGTGTTTGTTTCGGGACCGAACATTCCTTGAAGAAATGTACTCGAGTAGGAAGCCGAATGTGCTCGCCGAGGCAGGCAGGAGGAACATTATGTAAATAGGTGTGGTTCGCTGGATTGCTGGTTCCAGATCTTGCCATGAAGGACTGAGACGAGGCGAGATCAATAAGAAAATTAGGTTAACGGATCATCGAATGATGAAAGTTGTAGACTCTCGTCTATGGCGGCGAAAGTAAGAGACGGTTGATAACTCGCGAACTTGATCTCACCAGTGTTGAAAGGATCGATTACAGATTATGAGGAATGTTGAGGACTGGATTCGAGGTATATATGAACTTTGAAGAAGTGGCCATGATCCAGGTCTCACGAGCCTTGATGGAGTCAAGCTTGTAAATGCTGTAGCCAACAAAGAGTTTTTGATCGTACTGAGACTTTGTATGTCGACTTGATCCAAGTTGATCCAATCTGATCTGACGAAGTAGAGGCTAATGAATAGCTTCCAGATATATGGCTGTCTGTTCAGTGAGTCTCTGTTAAAGCTAGAAGGTCAATCTTGACGTGTTCATGTAATGTATAAACAATTCGCACCCTTGAGTCGTCGAGTACCTAGAATTGGTCCGCTTTTTGTTCTTCTGTGCTCAGAGGAGTCTCTTGCTGCCATGTTGCACTCGTATATCTTGCTCGTGATCAGTTCAACGATAATCATTCGAGAGTGTCTTCTGATTGCGTTGGGTAACGATCGTGAAGTGACGCGAGGCCTGGAGCCATTCGAAATTGGCCTTGTGTTGCTGTCAATACAATCACTGCCAGTCAAGATCAGCCAAAGAGCATTCAAGGCCGTCTGTTCTAAAGCACTTCTTGACGAGACTGCTTGAGAATACTGACTGGTATTGCCAGAATCAGAGCAAAGTAGAAAGTTCTTCGAGTGTTGTGGAATCGGGGCCTGGGGAAGGGGCTGCCTTGGATTCTCTAAAGTTCATCTCGGAGTGCTTTTGCATGTTACATTTAGTGAAGTGGCTTCTTATGGAACACTGGAGCTTTGTATGTTCTCGAGAGGACCGGAGCAATAAGACAGGGGGAGTGAGAGGTGGAAGACAGGTGCTGGCCTGGAATGGTTCTGTTCCGAGAGTGAAGAGCTTGCGTTCAAGTTAGAAGTAGTCGTCAACACCATGACTCTATACGACGTAGTAACTTCCTATACCACTCGAACTGTATGTGCGCCAATCATTTGTGAAGTGATCGTTGTCACTGTTTGCCTGTCTATCCGACCTTCCGCAGAGTCTGCCCGAGCAGAATTTCGCGTCCTGCCACTACCCGAGGTCACAATGTAAGATCTCAGCTCGTTGGAAAAGGCACTGATCACACCACTGGCTCTTTCAATCCAGGTAAGGTCAAAGAGTCTGTATGTATAGAATAATATTCATCGGCAATATCTACTAACGGCTGTCTCGAGTCGTTCTCCCACTCCAAACTCCCCATCGCCATCGCGAAATCAAATGATGCAGCCGAATCAATCAATAGCCAACATTCAATCCATCCAACACCAAATAATGCAACGCCAGAATCCCATATTCATACAAGTAAAGCCGTGATGCCCTCATAAGCCCTCTCAACACTGCGCTTTCCCAATCCAGGGACCGCAATTAGTTGCTGCAGATTCCTGATATTACCGCCCTCGTCTTCATTCTGCAATTCCAGGAACTCGACAAGGTCTCGAGCTCTTTTGGCACCCACTCCGCTCAAACCTTTGATCATGGTCACGTTCCGTGAGTTAACGATGTCGAGTAAGTGGCGGGTGCGTGGAGTCGGTGGTTCGAAGCTATTCGCGTCTGCTTCGTCCGAGAAGATACGCAGGGCAGACTTGGGAGCTGCTTTTGCTTTTGGCTTTTTTGCCTTCGTGGCTCTGTAAGAGAAGCTGTCGTCGTCTTCGTAGTCATCTGCTCGTAGTACCGCGGACCCATTGAAGTCGTCATCAGATTCCGCACCGTCCTTCACCTTCCGCTGCTTAGGTGCCTCATCTGGTGCGTCAAAGGAAGTAGGTGGCGATGGAAGTGCACGAGCACCGATGGGCATTGTCGCTAGACCATTACGCGACTCCGCGTGCGGTTGTCCAGCAGATCTAGAAGCCATCTCATCCTTCTTGGCTTGGATTTTGGCTTTCAGATGCTCGATCTTCTTGTGCAGCTTCTCTTGTCCCGGGAAGAAAGGAACGGCCAGCTCGTACATCTTCAAAGCGGATGAATCTTCAGAGCGCTCTTTATGCTGCTTGGCCATCAATAAGAAGCGCAGCCCTTCAGCTCTAGCATCCTCCGCTTCTCCACTCTCGATCTTCTTTTCCAGTGCCTCAAGTCTTCGCTGAACTTCGTCACTCAGTCCCGCCGACGCGGGAGCTGGTTGTCGTGCAGCCAATGCTTCTTGAACCTTCCGCTCAACCATTTCCTCAATTTTTGCAGAGGATATTTCCACCCCAGATCTCAACCCAGCGGGATTTGGCCGAGCCATCTTCGTGGGTCGAGCATTTTGTGAAGAATCAGATGGGCGCTTGGAAGTTGTGTTCGCTCGTGGAGCTGGCGCTCGCGGTGGTCCAGTAGTCTTCGACTTGTCTGTATAGACCGAGAATGACTTTGCAGGCTTGTCCCCTTTCTGAGCTGCTGCGTTAGCATGAGTGTTATGAGCATTTGCTAGAGGCCGCAATGGCTGTCGTGTCATTGAAGTTCCGGAAAGCGGCGCAGTCTTCCTAGGCGGTTGTGTGAAAACGACCTCATTCTCGATTTCTCGGACCTCGATTCGCTTTGCCCTGCTCGAGACATTCAGACTTGAGAGTGTATCCAGGTGATATGATCTCAATGGGGCGAGATTCAAGATCATAATCGTAATTCCATTGTTCTGACCAAGACTGAGAATTCGAGTCATCTTGCTCTCCCGGAAAGGTATTCTCTTGTCGCCTCTTCCAATAGCATCGATACAAGAACTCAGTACGAATAAACTCTTGTTGATACTCGCTGACTCCACCAATCTTTCCTTGTTATTATCCGTTCGACGGTTATCTTCAGAACCGGCCAGATCAATGGCAGATGCGGTACTGATTAAAGTCTCGTCTCCGTTGGTTTGCGTCACCTTGACCATAAGTATCGCATGACTCCGACTACTTTGCGCATTGAGACTGGTGCCAGCTGTACTCCGATTGTTATTCGCCTCGATATATAGTCGTTCGAAATCCTTCAGGTCATCGCAAGCATGTTCTGAAAGCCCAACTACGAACGTCTTCCCATCCTTCTCCCGAATTGGCAGACCCGCCAGTGATCTCTTCTCCGGCGCTTCGAAGAGGTCGTATACCTTGTCGTTGTAGATTTCGTAATATGAAAGCGTGACCGTAACTGTCGTTTCATCGCCAGAGTCCTTTGTGACTTTTCTGCCCCGTCGATAAATGCCACTTAGCAGACGAGGAATGATTCCTCTCTCCGACAGCTTCAAGCCGCCTCTCATTGTGTGTGTCTTTCCCGTTCCCGTAACGCCGTATGCAAAAACCATAACGTCCAAACCCTGGAAGAGGCTCTTCAGATGCGGCGCGACTATTGCTCATCAGATCACGCGCAGCCCATAGAATCAATTGACGTACCCTCGTTCGTGAAAAGTTCCTCTTGTGTCGTGCCCATATCATACACACCATTGAACGTGAAACTAAACTCCTCTGCCTCATTCTTCGGGTTTGGAATTCGTACGACATTGTTGGGCTTCCCTTCCTGGCTACTTTCTGCGCGTACAATCGTATCTTTGTCGAGTTCCTTCGCAAGTAGAGGTCGAATCCGAGCCACCACTGTGTCTGTTAGCCGGCTGAATTGTCAATGGGGAGCGTATGCAGTTACTTACCTCTCACAGACATGATGGGCCAATTGAAATATTGATCAATGAGAAGAAGAATCAACGAAATGCGTAACACAGGGCTGTCACTTAACAGCCGCTTGAACCCTGTTCGAAATCGTTCGTCGCTGGTCGTCGGTTGCTTTGCGAGGATGATTTCGACGTTGCTGACTTTGATGTTTTGCGAAGGCTCGGGCCTTTCGCGGCTGTTGACCCAGCGACGCAACCCCACCAAATTTTCAGCTTCAGCCTCAGGCTTTGAAGTCCTCGAAGAATATATTACAATTGTCCCTGCCTCCCTCCTCTTCAAACTATATATTCCGAGTGCGATACCATAGATTAAATACTCTGCTTCATTCGGATGATTATTGAATTATGCTTACATGCATTTGCCAGGAAAGTCGTTAAAGCTATAAGAGACTTTGATGAAGCGAATCAGTGTATGAAGCGAAGGAGAGTCCTGCAGGAGAGGATAAGCGAAGTTTCTTCTTCAAAGCATCTACAGAAGGCATCCTGCCAAATCTATGTATATAGGCACAAATATTTTAATTCTTAGAGATCCTTCAAATGACCTTTGGCTTGAAGCCAACCTGGACCCATCTATCCGCCACGTACACCAAAGTGCCTGCCGCCATCGTAACACCACAAAATATTTGTAGATGATGGAATCCTCCATTGTCACTCTCAATCAAAGCCCCACCAATTGGGTTTCCAGTCAGACCACCAATAGCCACGAACAAGAAGAACGTGCCAGTCCGGGTGCCCATCTCGCGGATCGGCGAGATTTGGGCGATGAGTGACGGACCCATCGATACAAATGCTCCAGAGGAGAAACCGTACAGAACGCAAAATATTATGATTGGAATGTTGCCTGATGATGGTAGCCAGAGCGCAAGCACAACAATCGCTGAGAATCCAGTTGTAATGATCATAACATTGAATCGTCCGACTCTGTCTGCGATAATACCAGGGAGGATACGTCCGAAGATTCTGACTATCTGTTAGTATTTTGTCGTATCGAAATGGTCATGACGACTTACGAAGCAGCATTAAGGATCGGGATAAGATAGATCGATAAGTTAGTCGACATCCCATGGCTTTGAGCCCTATGTATAATCAGTGAGTAGCTCAAGTGTAGATATGGCACGACATACTGTAGGATTATGTAGTTGAATGGCAAGAAAGTGCCGAAGAAGAACAGAAACGATGCCACGCAAAGCAAAAGGAAAGCAGGTTCCTTCAGAGGCCGTACAAAAGTCATCAAATCAAGCTTCTTCGGCTGTGGAGTCAAGCGAGATTTGACGGTGAAGTTGGCGATAATGAGCATACCAAACATGGTAAATGCAACTGCTCTCATGGTCCATGGGAATCCAATTTGAGGGATCAGTTTCGAGACCATGATTGGGAGGATGACACCTCCTAGGGAGGACCCAGAAGCCATTGTGCCAAAAGCTGTTGCGCGGTTTTTGAAGAACCACGTTCCCACGGAACTCATGGCTGCATAAAATATAGCACTAGCACCAAGAGCAGAACAGATGCCTTGGGCCAAGATGAACTGGTAGTATTGTCTCGAGAGAGATGTCATCATCAAGCCAAAGATATGGAAGAATGTTCCACACAGGAGAAGCCATCTGGGTCCAAAGTTATCGAACACCTTTCCGAACACTGGCCCTCCGAAAAACATCATGAAGAGCTCCAAGGACGGGATCCATGAAACTGTGCTTGACGAGTATCCAGTGAGCAGGTGGACCTGATAATATTCCTGAAAGACGCCTATGCAGTTGACCCAGCCAAAACTGCAGAACAGACACAGCCATCCTCCTAGAACCACAAGCCATGCTTCGATTCCTCCATCTGGGAAATCTGCAGGATTGACGCCACCAGGCGTAGGAGCAGACTTTGGTACAACTCCTCCCTTCTCCAAGTCTGCCTCGGCCTCAACTTCTGATTCAGGAAATATGTTCGCTTCGGTTTCTTTGTTCTGGCTGCCAACTCGATCGAGGGACGGACGATTGTTGTTCCTATCGTTTTGCTCCCAAGGTGTTTTCTCGATTGAGTCTGGCATCTTCTCGTCCACGATTGTCGATGCGCTTGAAGTCGGTGGATTCGTAGCCATGATGACTTCTTTTGAAGAGCTACTGGTTGGTATGAGGATATTTGAGGTAATGGGCTATCAAAAGCAGTTTACAATGATCTGCAGGCGCGCTACCTGAGTTCCAACAGCTAGGAAGCAGGGTGAAGGGAGTTTTGTTGGTTGAGAAGGCGCAAGATTGGTCATTAAAGACAGGGAGAAGATAGCTGGAAATAGAAAGTAACAGCAAGGGGCTCAAGTAAGGTTTGATACTTCTTTATACTCCAAGACACAAGGAGCGCCGCGTGGAGTAATATAAGGAAACATGATATCGTTGTTCAAAGCCGCGGATTTGTGAAGCTCTCGCCCTCGCGATTCAAAGCGCGAAGGCCGAGATGCGAACAGACCAGCCAAAGGAAGCATACAGCCTTGTTGAAACAACTTTCTTAGCGCTGCTTATCATTGCTTGATCTCAACCGTGTCTAGCTTCAGACCAATCGCTATGGTCGAGGAATGAGTGAGCGGCCCCACAGCGGAGTTCGATCTCATGATGACACCTCCTTTAAAATTGGCGAGCTCCAAGCGAGTGATTATTTTGGTCGGGTATTTACGTATGGCAAATCCGAAATGGATTTATTGACGGTGAATTCGCTCATTGGACTGCATCCCATGAGTTCCATACTTAGAGACAGGACGGATTTACAATTCGGTGAATACCTTTCTATATTTCAAATCAACTTAATGTGTTACAAGGGTGTGGAAACTTGTCTTCCACAACCACGGATATTCGTACTATTTTGCAGTAAGGGCTATCTACTCCTCAGATCTAGCGAAGATATGGAGAGACTTTTGGACATCAATCGTGGGGGTTTCGGAACTTGGAATTCGCGGTCTTTCATGAGTCGATTCATCGGATCCACCACTCGTCACAATGTCGATCTTGCCAGATTCTCTTCTTTTCTTGCTGTCTACTTCTTGGGAAAAGTTTCTCAGCATTGCCAATCTTAAGGATTCATTGGAGGATACCATGATATCTATGGGTATTTCCGAAACACAACCTAGACTGCCAGATGAGAGCTCTGGATATGTTTGCTCTCAGCTGCCCAGCAGGGTCATATTGCGCTCGGGAAAGCAACACTTGACATCGTCTAGGACATATATCAAGAGCCACTCCGTGTACTCCTGCCAGTCTACCACTGCAAACCTGTATTCAATTTGACCCGTAGTATCATACTTCTTTGTCAAGATCTGCACTCGAAAAGGTCAGGAGAGTAAAAGGATAATTCTTCTTCTTCTTCGGAATAGGCCGCGGTTTCCTAGCATTAGGAAACAGAAGCGGGAAATCCAGTTCAGCTTTCGAAAGCTTAGGTCCAGCGACAGGTATCCAAGGCCCAAATTTATTATCAATTAATGCACCTAGGTCCTGTTTCAAGAATTTCTGCACATCGGATCCTAATAGCAGGATGTTCGCGCCTAGATTCAACAGCGCATCTGTGTTTGGAGGCAAGCCCTTCGTCATTTTATCGAAGATGTCGACCATAGCCTGGTAATCATTCACCAAGGATCGACTCGTTGCTCGGTCATCCGGGTCTTCTATGAGGCAGTGGCAGAGTTATCGATGAACTTCACGCTACACGGGAAGTGCTGGGTGCTGTCTAGAAGAATCGACGGATCTCCGACCACACTTCTCAGCCAACCATCTGAATCTCTATGGAGAAACTTCAAGCTCCAATTGTTGAGTTTGCCGACTACGAGGCAGTACATGACGGCTCCTACAGCCCACACGCTGGTTTGCACGCCAATATTACGATTCTGGTGAGAGCCGTACATTTGCTCCTGCGATACTTCCGTGTCAGTTGTAATCTGTTCCGTCTATATATGAAACAAAGAGACCTGGGAGAACCAACTGGTGATTGATACCCGGGAGTAGCACGCCATTGTGACTGTACCACCCAGTCAGGGTTTTGCTTTGGGTCAATGTCTGCTGGCTGCAAACACGAGAGCCCGAAATCAGCCAATTTAAGGGCGGGGAATCGTCGATGTTCGTCCGAGTCTAAACTTCCAATTAAGACTGATATATTAGTCTTCTCTTCTTTCATTATAATCTGCATGAGAATTACCGTTTGCTGCTTCGATATCAAAGTGACAGATAGGATCTAACCACAGGCGTCTGAGTCAGCGAACATATTCGGAATCCATGAAATACGAAGCGGTGTACCCCATGCCAGGTCCACGACCTCGGGCGTCTCAGTGCCGCCTTCCATGACGAGAAGAGCTTTTGCAAGACATAAGAAGATCCTCCATAATTGCTCCTCAGGAAGTTTGATCCTGTCGCTGTCCCGGGGTCGTTTTTGCGCAGCAGCGTGTCGGTCTAAATCACCATTCTCACAAAATTACATGTAAATCCTGGCTATTCGATGCCTTTGTGAGAAACGAAAGTTTTGATTGTAAGGAAGGGGGTCCAAAATGATTGCTTGTGCCTGTACCTCCGTCTCTACTCACAGGATTATCAGTGTTGCTAATTGTGAAACTCCGCTGTTGCAATATGATCAGGTCCTACCTGTATATCACATTCTCGTATTCAATATCTAAACAGAGAGATGAACTCACTCGTGATACCCTTTGTAAAGCTTGACCACATGATCTGTGCCGGTAGCAAGCTCGCAGAAAGTACGACTCCCATCTCATTGCTTTCTTGCCGCTTGCACTCCTTATGAGAGCTAATTAGTAAGTTTCCAAGCAAACGCTGAAGTCTTGATATGGCTGTAAGTCTTGATGTGAAAGGGACGAGGTTCATACTCTTCAAAACTTACGCAGTCTGCTTCACCACAAGGTGTTTCGGTATTTTAGCATCCGCCACTTCAATATATTCCCATCGCCCAACAACGCCATCTAGATGTGCAGGATTCAGCAAAAAGCGTCTTTTCGTAGAAACCGGGGATAAATGCTTTGCATGTATCATAACACAAACGAGAAGGGACAAATATCGGTGTTTACTCACAACTTCCAGCACCTAGGAGCCGTTGCGGTCTCCAACTGTGTTTGATATCTTTCCAGGTCTTAGATCGCTCCAGCCACTCCAGCTGCGGCCGCTCTTCTAGAAAACCTTTAAACCTAGCATTTGTTCGAATTAGATTTTGACTGGCCATCTTGGGCGGCAAATAGAAATTTCGGGAATACAGTCGGGCATCTGGATACTGCAAATTCCGAGAATGGACATCTGCCTTTGTCTTTGATCTCACCTGGACTAGCTTTCATAGCAAATCTGTTGCTTCTGGCTATATGTATGCCGACAAAGGCTAGATACAATGCATTTTCTCTAGAGAGCCAATGACAAAGAAAGAGGTGGTAGATCATTTCGGAGAAATTTGAAGGTTTTGATTGGCAGCTGAGGATTTGGTCGGTGCTGAGCTTTTGGATAGACATAGACAAGTCTTCAGCGAAGTTTGGCCAAAAGGCAGAAAAGGGTTAATAGCCAGTCCCAGATGCCTGGACGACAATGGCCTCAGATAATGTATTGAATTGCTAAAGACTGCCATCTGAACACAGCTCCAACATAAGGTTTAGAAACAACAAAAGAAATTCTGCAAGCGAGCAGATCGACCCAAAAGCATATACACGAAAAAGCCATCCCATCCTCCCCAGAAATCATAAAGGCATAAAGACCGCTCCAAAGATATCGCAACATAGGTATATGCATTGCATGCAATCAACCAGACAGCGATCCATTCCAACCCAACCCAACCCCACCCTAACATGAAATCCACATTCAGTCCCTAGGTCCGTACCCCCTCATCCCACTTTACTTCTCGTACGTGTACCCGACTCTGTCTCTTCTCTTCCCTTCCTTTGCGCCAATCCATCTTGTCGAGTCCCATCTTGCTCAGCCGCCTGCTACTCTTTGTCTCCTTGGATACTGCATCTGTCGTCTCGTCGCTATCACTGCTGCCACCGGCGCTGCACTTCGCCGAGTACTGGGAAGTGGGGGAATAGATGTATTCTCCATCAACGTATTGAGCTTCCGACACAAATGTGCTTCGGCGGTTGCGTCTCCGCGTATATCGTTGCTCGAGACGGAAGAGCTCCAGTTTGGAGTTGATGAGGTCGATGAGATGCATGGTTAGAGAGAAGGTGGGGTGGTCTGATGGAAATGATTGAGCTGAGGATTGGAAGAACGGATATGAAGTTCGTAGTGTAGAATAGATTGGTTTCGTAAGGTGTGTTACTGGTTCTATTTGGACGATTGTCGTAGACTCGTCTCTGGTCCCGATACCCCTCTTGTACGGCTTCAATCGATTCGAAGTCGATCGTTAAGAGGGCGTTGGAGTAGTGAATGAATGAATGTTGTTATTGATTGTATAATCAAGTCGTTGGACGAGTACTTTCTCGGTCAATTGGATGTTGCTGGAGTTCCGAGAGGCACACACAGTATGGACTCGTCTGAAGATAGAGACGGATAGTGAAGCAGAGACGAAGGAGGTTTCTCACGATAAGGATGGTCCCAGCCCATATTCATTTTCGCAGTGCTGGGCATTCCCGAAAGAGGCAGACGACCCCAGCCAGCCCGCTATTCCCCTGTGTTATTAGCAGCTGTTATTAGCCGGCTAGTCCCTGAACAAGCCCGTCGGGTGGTGCAAAAACTGCAGGTTAAAGGGCTCATCCCAGCGTCTGCCGGGGTTGTTGGTGGTTCTTGCAGCACTTCAGGACCCCTGCGTGTGTGTCCCCAAGCTCTCGTTCCGCCTATCTGGGGCCGTCAAAGTTCGGGCCCTACGCTGAATGTGTCAAAGCCCACCGACTGACAGGGGCGGGATAGGACGCCGTTCGATAGGGGCTTTCCATCCCATTTTTCTTCACCAGGCTAGAAGCAGAAGCAAGCCTAGAATCCCTGGCACAGCGTGGCATTGGCGTGCCTGGACTTGAAGTGGGCACGGCGTGGCGATGGCTTCAATAAAAGTGGTCTGTCATGCCGTGTCGGGAAGGTGGGCGAAGATTCCTCACCTGAAGAGAATAACTGTAGGGAGAGCCAATTGAAACTCGACTATGTTGATGAGAATAATGACTGAGCGGAATTAGTGATAACTGCGTGAAATATTGTGGGATAGGCTCATATCTTGAGGCTGCGAGCCTGCGACCCTAGGTACAAAGCGCTGCAAATTCCTCGCTTCAGCTCCCAACCATCACCAAGATTTTTCGTTCATCCGCTCAGTACAGTACTGTTGCCAGCCAACATTTGACATGACTACGATTCGTCTTGCCGCATTCGTATTCAGAGTAATGGGAGCTTTGAGTTGATCACTTCCTGCAATCACCATTCAAAGAAACTCGTACCCAAGCCACCACATCTACAATGAATCAACAACCTGCAAAGACTCATGATTTTCAGTGATCAAGATGTCTTACAAATAGGACATCACATAATGCACTCAAGCTTCCATTCCGGTTTTCTGGACGTGGACGAGGACGAGTATGCAAAGCTTAGGCTTTGCAGTCACATCTAGTGATAGATTCCTGGTTCACTATCCGGGGTAGACGAATAAAGAGCTGAGTATGTACCAACGTATTCTGTCACTTCTAAGGACTTACAAGATTCGCTCAAGTACTACTCCTATATACAATACTTGGGATCGTACTTGGTTTTCCCCCACCAGACAATCGCGCCCTGATCGTGTTCTCAGAGCAATTGCTGAGGTCTCAGCCTGCTAGAATAGAAGCAAGCTAGCAAATTCCTAAAGAAACTGCTATCCAGCCGTTGGAACTCTAAGCGACGCTGAATACGTGACCCATGCATTTTCACGAGCGTTCATTTGTACTTGAAAACGATTGAGTTTTATCGCGTGAAGCAGGGTTGATGTGACGAAGCATATGCAATGAAAGGATCGTCCTTGATGAGGGGCAATCATCCAAACTTTTCTGTACGTGGCTGAGACATGGAGGATGCACATGCACGTAAGACGTTAAAGATTCATCCCTACACCCATGTGAATGAGTGACGGCTTCCATTTCTATGCATACCAATACAGTATTTTTCGTATCCTCGCATGGCTGCATGTTCAACTGTAGATCACTATAATTGGTGTCTTTGGGTATCGGCTTGAGTGGAAATGTACATGCTTAAACTCCCAATGTGGACAATACTTCCAGTGGCGAAGCCTCAAACGCCAAATGACCCGTAGGTAATTCACGACAGTGGCCGGTCCTTTGATTCCTCACTAATATCGACATCCTCGATATCTACTTCACGTTGCTCTCCCTCATCATCGAATAAGGTTTCTTGAGCTGTCACTTTTGTCAGAATTTATATCAGTTTGACATTGGAAAGCAACATACCACTCCAAAGCTCTGAGTAGACGCCGCCAGTATCAATGAGCTCACGATGTGTACCGCTTTCAGCCACCTGGCCTTCCTTGAGGACAATTATCTTATCACTGTCGTAGATGGTCCTTAGACGATGGGCAACGAAGACACTGGTCCTTGCCTTATCCTTCAATATGCTGTTGATATTCTGCATCAGAGCCTGCTCGGTATGGGTATCTAAGGCCGAGGTCGCCTCGTCGAAGAATAGCAATGGCGGATCCTTCAAGATTAACCTTGAGACTGCCAGACGTTGTTTCTCTCCTCCGGATATCATCATACCACGCTCTCCGACCATGGTCTTGTAGCCATTTGGAAATCCAGAAACGATATCGTGTATCTTTGCTCGCTGGGCTGCGGCCAAAACTTTCTCAGGGGACGCACTAAGATCACCATATCTGATGTTGTGCTCGATAGTATCGTTAAAAAGAGGTGTGTCCTGTGGCACAACACCGATCGCCTTCCTCAAAGAGTCTAAGCTGACATTGCGGATGTCTTGACCATCAATGAGGATTCTGCCCTCCTGGATATCATAGAAACGAAATAGGAGTCGCAATATTGTTGACTTGCCACATCCACTAGGGCCGACTATGGCAATTTTCTTGCCAGCAGGAATGGTCAGACTGAGGTTTCTGAGAATTGGTCGATCTGGGTGGTATCCAAATGTCACATTCTCGAACGTGATCTCGCCTCCCTTTGTAAGCTGTAGCGACTTTGCATTGGGAGGCTCTTTAATCGCGACATTGACCTTCTGGAGATTGAAGAGAGTCTCCATGTCCAAGAGGGATTGACGAAGTTCTCGGTAAACTGATCCGAGGAAATTCAGGGGTACCGAAAGTTGGAAAACAAGTTGGTTGACCATGACGAGGTCACCAACAGTCAGGTTCCCTGTCGCAACACCATCTGCAGCAAGATACATCATAGCTGTCAAGGCACTCGAGAAGATCAAATTCTGCCCTGAGTTGAGGAATGCGAGTGACGTTGCAACCTTGATAGACGACTTCTCGTACTCCTTCAATGCCTGGTCATATCTGCCAACCTCGAACTTCTCATTGTTGAAGTATTTGACAGCTTCGTAATTGATCAGGGAATCGACTGCTACTGTAGACCCTTTGTTGTCCGCTGCATTCGCGGCTCTTCTGAACTTGGTTCGCCAGGCCGTGGTCCAGATCGTGAAGGCTGTGTAGCCAACCATTGTCAAAGCTGTGATAGCAGCAAACTTGGCGCCGTATTGATACGTAAGGATACCACAGACCATACTGATCTCTAAAGCTGTAGGTAGGATGTGAAAGACCATTGATGTGAGAAGAAAGCTGATACCCTTGGTACCTCGATCAATGGCTCTAGTTAAACCACCCGTCTGTTTTGTCAGATGGAAATTTAGATCCAATCTCAGTAAGTGATCAAACACATTGCAGGCTACCCTTCGGATAGCTTTTTGAGCAACACTTGCAAATACAGCATTTCTCAATTCCTGGAATATTGTAGCTCCGATTCGGGTCATTCCATATGCGAATATCATGGACCCGGCCACAGTAGCAGCCGTACCTCCAACGGCCACAAAGTCGACGTTCATTGAATCAACAATGTTCTTGAAGTAAAATGGTACTTGGACATTCAGCACCTTGGCCCCAACAAGAAGAGCTAGAGAAAGCCCAACTCGAAATCGTGTTCCAAGATTGTCCTTCGGCCATAGGTATTTTGCCATCTCCTTCATGATAGCCCAATCTGCTTTCCGCTGTTCCTTATTCGTCTTGTCATCGAGGGCAAGAGGATCCTTTCGGCCAGGAACTGCCGCAGCAGGCTTCTGGGCGGTCTCTGGCTTCGTTCCGGGTATATTGTCCGCAGCTCGTGGCTGACGAAGAGCCTGGTTCTGTATGACTGTAGCTTTCTGATCATCCTTGGAAAATCGCTTCGTGCTGGTAAACACCCGCAGGCCAATACTGGTTTGATTCCATGGCTGGGGCCGTAAGGAAACTCGAGCACTCAAGCACGAAGCTTTGTGTAGATTCCGGACAATCATCCTTGCTGCGTTTATAGCTCTTCAATAGCCCCTTCTCCATGTACCTCCCCACATTGTTTTGTTGTTGCTCGCGAGACGATGATGGAGGGGTAGTAGCGAGATGCTGTATTCGGTTCGCAAAGGGTTGTTTGTTGAAAGCTGCAACTTCCGGTCGACAGTAATCGCAGCAAGGAAGAGCAAGTCGAGAGGAATTCGGTCTCGCAGAAGCAAACAGAGCTCTTGGTCGTGCTGCGAGATTCCGAGCTTATTGCGCCATTAACGCGGTGGAACTTGCCCGCTTCGAGCTTGCTTTCTCGCCTGAGGCAGATCTTGGAGATCCTTTCAACGAAGACCGATTTCAGGACGTCAACACATTAGCTTCGAGCAATTCGACAGCAACGATGCGCGGTCGAAATCCGCTCGGAAATACTGTCAGAGTCTTCCGGCAGCTTCAACGACCTTGCGCTGGAGGTTACGGCCGTCGAGCGATTCAGATCAGCGCAACTCCTACAACAGAATCGCCGGCGCTGACTGGAGATGTACTCAGCAACTCAATTGATGCTTCGCCAGATTCCGCAGGTGCGTGCAAATACGCCGATTCCATCGGAAGAGACTTGCTAATGCGCTGGTTGTCTTAGATGCCCGGTTCGAAGTTCTAGGAGCACCATATTCCCTGTTGTCTGTTTCATTATCAGCTTCCCAGAAGCTCTACACGAGGAGGGGTACTTTGGTTGGAGTCAGTGGAAAAGCAGAAAATGTGAGCAGAATTCGCCGTATCTCAAAGTCGTTGCTGATCGATCACAGGCCCAATCGACATTGTCCATATTAGAACCCTTCCGACGAGCCGCCCTCGGCATTCCTTTCCTATATCAAAGGATCTCTTCTACGAGTCCTCTAACGGCCTTAATTTCTACCAAATCACCACTCAGTTCTTTTACTGTGCTACATCTTAATGGAACCGTGGACTGGATGGTAGCGCAACGGAAGGCATTGCTAGCTTGGACAGGACATACACTTCAAGTAACGCCGACAATCAATCGAAGAATGAGTCTGGCTTATTGGGGCAACTCAGAAATCACAGGGAGAGGTCTTGTTGCTCTGGCTGGGCCTGGACAGATCTACCAGATCACGCTGAAAGCAGGAGAGGAATACGTGGCTCATCCTGGAAATGTCGTTGCGTACACGATTACACAACACCCACCTCTTCCATACAGATTGAAATCGTCCAGTCTCCGATTTCAGATTCCAAGTCTAGGACTCGGATACTTGGTACCGGACATGAAGTTCTTCCGTGTAATGAGAGAGACGAACACTTGGAGAGGACTGACGAATCTTTTGTTCAACTTGCGGACCTCGGCTAGGAGGACGATATGGGGCGATCGGTTGTTCTTGAAATTCCACGGACCAACGACTGTCTTGTTGTCTTCTAGAGCATCGCGAATCAGCGATGTTTTGACTGCACGAGACATCAACGAAATTGCCGACACCCCAGCTGGATCAGTGCAATCCGCCGTCACGCTGACCAAACAGCCAAAGGATAGCGAACAACCGACGACGCAATTTACCGACGTACCGACGGGGTTTCATTTTGCGGAGGTCGGTCGTGACGGGAAAGTTAAGTTCGAAGATGTTAAGGAGGCTCTACCAAAAGTAAGGTAGGATCTGGTCAATGTATGATATGATGTCCGTGGAAAGTTGTACAATATGAACCTTGAGGGAAAGGCATAAATGCATACGCGGAGAGAAACACAATTGAATGACGAGTATTTGCCTCCCGAATCGTTTAGTTCTGGGATGGAACATTTCTTCGTCAGCTCAAAGATGAAAGTAAAGTTGCTTGCTGATAATATGAAGGTAATCCTGGACCAAAGGAGCTACTATAAACGCTTGGCGTCGAGGGCAGGTTCGAAGGACCGCCTGAAAGGAATTCTGCTAGAAAGCGACATATCAAGACACTAACCAAACATACTCTGATCATCTGGACATGTCAGTCAATTAGGAGAAGAAAGTTCCCGGCCCGTTCCTTTCCCATAGGTAAACATGTGATCAGCCTCCCCCAACCGCGGGGTAGCTACGGTAGTGCCTCGGAGACTTGCAAAGAGGGGTCACGTTCAAGCACAGCGACACTTTCTTCATTGATACGCATGCAGTAGGCATCAATATTCGAAATAATTTCAATACGTTTTTTTGATTATGCATTTCAGGAGTCTTGCAAGTGTTCAACAACTCGCTCGGGGAGGAAAGTGGACCTTCTGCTCTTTGGCGGCAACATCAACAAAGTGCTCCTCACCATGGCGACATAATTACTCGACCTCGACGTCGAAATCAGATCAAAGCGAGAAGGACCCTCAGAGACACAAGCATTTCATATATGAGAATCGCTCCCAGCAGAATGTTCGACAATCCGAAAAACAGACATCTTCTACCAGCACTGTAACACAGCCGAGACCGAGACCATTAGATGGAATCACGGTTATTGCCCTTGAGCAGGTCATTGCAGGTCCATACTGTACTCGCCAGCTAGCTGAGATGGGAGCTCGAGTAGTGAAAATTGAACGACCTGGGCAGGGTGACTTTGCACGCTCTTACGATACCCGAGCAGCTGGGCTGTCGTCTCACTTCGCTTGGACGAACCGCTCAAAGCAGAGTCTTGCACTGGATGTTAAGAAAGAGGAAGATCTGGCTCTACTCAAGAAGCTGATCACTAAAGCGGATGTGTTTCTGCAAAATCTCGCACCAGGAGCTGCTGATCGGTTGGGACTGAGTTATGAAGAGCTGAGCAAGACGAATGAAAGACTTATTGTCTGTGATATCTCGGGTTATGGTGCAGACGGGCCTTACAAGAATAAGAAGGCTTATGATTTACTCATTCAAGCGGAGGCTGGAGTTCTGAGTGTGACTGGGACAGAAGAGACGCCCTCGAAGGTTGGAGCATCTGTAGCAGACATAGCTGCAGCTATGTATGCTTATAGTAACATAATGGCTGCGTTGCTGGTACGAGCAAAGTCAGGGAAAGGATGCAGGATCGATGTCAGCATGTTGGAGGTGAGTCTACTATTCAGGCCATCTCGACGTCTATCAAAACGACCTAGTTCTCTTCACTCCCCAAGCTTCTCAAAGCACTCAAATGCTGACACTCCTGACAGTGCATGGTGGAGTGGATGGGCTTCCCACTGTATTACGCCTACGACGGAACCAGCCCACCACCAAGAGCAGGTGCTTCTCACGCCAGTATCTATCCCTACGGACCATTCCAAGCCAAAGACGCAACCGTCATGCTCGGCCTACAGAACGAGCGAGAATGGGCCAGTTTTTGTAACAAAGTCCTCGAGAAGCCCTCTCTCGAATCGGACCCTCGCTTTGCAGGATCCAACGCCCGATCAGAGAACAGAGCAGAGCTACGACAGATTATTGAAGAGGTGTTCTCGAGTATGTCGGCCGAGGAAGTGGTGCAGAGACTGGATGCGGCGGCGATAGGTAATGCGAAGGTCAATAATATGAAAGCTGTTTGGGATCATCCACAGCTGAAGGAGAGAAAGAGGTGGACTGAGATCAGGACGGAGAAAGGGAAGATGAGGGTTAGCATCCCACCGGCGATCCCGAGTAACGTTGATCCGATTATTGGTCCTGTGCCGAGAGTGGGAGCTCATAATGAGAAGATCTTGAGGGAGCTTGAGGAAGGTAGTTTTGGCAAGAAGCATTACCAAAATCCGCGCATATGAGAGCGGTTGTATGGACAGTGTCAGGATGATTATCAAATGCAATTACTTCAAAGTCGCTGTGGTTTCAATTTCAATTTGTTCGTTATTTACACTCACTGAGTGCCGGAATAGGGCCTCTAGGTGTACTGGGCACGGGATATTCCTCATTGGTTAAGGAATTGAGCAGATGCGGAGATGGACTTCCAAACTCATTTGGACGTTGATTTCCGTGAGAAAGCAATCTCGAAATTCAGGAGGATCAATGAAAAGGAGATACGGATGTCGCATTCGAGAGTTCCAAAGTAGCCTCTAACTCGATTTTATGCCCTGAACGCCTAGCGCATGCTCAACCTTCCCATGCGTGCCAGCCAGCCATTTGTGACCTAGCGGCCAATGGCAAATGTACACTTAAACCAGAACTCCTATGCAATCTCGACCAAACCGAATCAAGGGATCGGTTCGCTAGCGTACATAAAACGCAAATTTAGACTCCTATCGGTCTTCTGAATGGATGAGCCTCAGTGTTCAAAACCCAATCGTCCAGGCTGATTGTGTCGGGCGTTGAATAAAGGAGGTAGAAGTACTTGAGAGTCTCCGCCAGCCAGAAGCTCTCCATCTCGTCCACCTGAACGGGGTCATCTAAGGTCACATCGTAGATTGCTGAATGGCCGTGCTCTGTCGATGTGGCGTTGATAATTGCCTCGAACATCTTCCACCCCTTATCTTGCCATGTTGAGTCGCCTGTAATACGGTACATGTACCATACTGATTCGATTGCTTCGGGTCTAGTGAAGTAATTAGCATAGCTCATAGCAACTCCAGCGTGCGCTTTACCTCAAGATATACTTCTTGGATTTGAAAGACACGAATCCAGGCGGGAGACCTTCTTGGGTGATCCGTTGCGAAACATATTCTTCATGGGTGAGGGGCCTCATGGGATCTATCGTGGGATCTATCATGGTGACGTCGCCTGGCGGGCCTGGTACAACTGGAGCCTGGGCCTCCGTGAGGGGCTTCTCAACTTGATGCCCTGAAGTGGTCGCAATATTCTCTAGCTCAGACTCGGCGACATGAGACTTCTGCTCATAGTACATTTCGTCGGGTGTCAAAGTCTTGCGTGCTGATGCAGGAATAGGCTGCGCTTCTGGAACGTCTGCTTTGGCCGGGGCAGCATCCTTGAAATTGTGAGTTAGGGGGTTGGGAAGATCATCCTTTGGAGAACTCTGTCGTTTCTTTAACGAAGCTGGGACATCTTTCTCCACAAGATTACCTGCTCCGGCGGGATCAGATGAGTTGGAATGGCGCCCAGAGGCTTCAGCTGGTACGATCTCATCGAGAGGTTGTTGAGAGACAGGCGGCTGCTGCTTCGCAGCTTCCAATTCTGCCTCTCGGTTCTTTTTGTTTGAATCGTACTCAGCAACATTCTTATCTCTCTGATAACCAAGGGGATCTAAGTATTCCCGGTAGGTTGTCTCATTCCAGGTGCAGTGCTCAGCACTTTTGCAAGGTAGCACGATCGCACCTTCTGGCATGATTCCAGTCTTTGTGGCTCCGTATGCCCAGACACATCCATCAGTAAGCTTTTTGGCAAGCTCAAGGTCGCCGTCGATCCCAAATATCTGTGCTCCCATACCGATCATACCCCCAATGAAACAAGTCAAATGTTCGACTTCGGCGGTCAAAGTCAAATCCGTGGCAGGATCGCCATATGTAGTAACGGATCCTGAGAAGAGAATGTCTCTATTATCAGGAAGCATAGGCCGATATAACATCCACTTTCGTATGGCATCGACAGTCTTTATGTACATCTTGCGGTAAGTATCATCAAGGCCTCCAAGAAGTAGGTATTGCTTCGAAAGTTAGCTTGGTGCCGTGAGAGATCAGCGGGGGTGTACCTTGGGAAAGTACTCGTAGGTCGAGTCTTGTCCACCGCCCATGGAAAATTTATCAATGCCATAGTATGACGTGTACGATTCAAGACCTTGTGCTACACAATCCCAGTCACCAAGACCGGCCCCTATCTTCGCCTTTGCGGCCGGAATATCCAGAGGTAGTCCGGTGACAGAATCAACTGTAGGCGTAGGAGAGGTTTCATTTACAGCGGGCGCTTCTCTCACAATGTCTCTCTTGTGCTTGGAGTTTCCCGATTCGTTTGACTCTTCCCAGCCAACAATACGGGCTTTGCTCGCCTCACCCGGTGATACCTGAACCTCAAGAGTGCCAGGTCCAGAGGGATCGTCTTTGGGGCCAGCCTTCTTGGGCACAGGCTCTGCAACCGGATCCGGGCTGGTCGCTTGGTACCCTACTGGAGCTTCTGTGGGAAATGCACCTTCCGGCGTGTTGACAGCCACAGGCAATTGTGGCAAGGATGGCATAGTCCGATTACATCCTGAAGCATCGATATTATCGGGGAAGACTCCATCGAGTTTGGTACCCCTAGCCTGAAAATCGGCTAATGCATTTGTAACTCGAGCCACAGCATCGTAGTACTTCGGATTTTTAGTCAATTGAGCCAGCCTTGTGAATTCCATGGACAGGGATCCAAGCTCTGCTAGATTAGACCGAGTACTAGCCCGGTGAGGCTGAGACGCAAATGTCGGCATCCAGTGATAATATAATACTGGCATCCTGTTTGGTGTATCGAAAGCTCCTATTAGGATCTCGGCCAGTTCCACAGCTTTGTCCAGCAAATTCTTGTACTTAGCGCCGCTAACATCGTAGGCTGCTACAAGGCCGCCCAGATATCTAATAGTTGTCTCGAACATTGGAATGTCACCTCTCGGGCTGGTCCTGAAGTCGATTAAGTCAACTGCTTTGGCAGCTTCCTCAAACTCGTCATGCAGACCCATTATCCATAGGGTATCCAGTGTATCTACCAAGGTTGCTGCCCAGCCGCAGAAAGGATCGCGGAACTTGCCCGACACTGGTGACAATTCATCGTGGAGCCATGCCTTCGACCTGTACCCTGTCCATGCCTTCTTGAATTCACCCTTGACCTTCAATTGCCGCTTCTCCCGGTTTATCTTGGCGTCTGGTGTCTCGTCGTTGAATTTGTGTTGTATCCTTGGTATTTTGACAGGCGCTCCTGTTGGCAATTGAATGAGAGATTCTGTAGCCACTGGGAAATGCTCTTTCTGCTTCTGCCAGTATATAGTTGAGACCGCTTCTGCGGAGAACGTAGGATATTCCTGCCTCCCTGGCGGAGCAACCGCATGTATATCATCTTCCGACTCGAATCCATTGACTTTTGTAGGTGGGACTGGTTGTCTATCTGGCAAGACCACCTTGGGTAGTGGTTCGTCGGGTACCAAGGCTGTAGACTTCGCAAGGGCCGCAGTCGAGGACGAAAAGGCGATTATCGGTGCTAGGATATGCGAAGATGTAGGGAGTAGAGGTACTTCTGAGCTCTCCTTGAGCACTACTGGAGGAGGAGTCTTAGCTGGAAGTGTGTCGACATGGTCGTGATCGGGTTCCTGCTGTGGTGGAGAATTATAATCTTGAACATGCGCCGGATGCGACCAATCGCTCGTTTTCCTCAAATGAACAACCAGGATAACGAACAGAACTGCAAAAACAAGAAATACGCGGTAGCGTCGGAGTCGTAGCATCGCGAGATGCTTCGTGGCCCCTCGAGGGGGATGTGGAGGTTATGCTGGCTGGCACGCGACACAGCTCATTCATATGTGTAAAGCTGGAGAAGCCGAATGGAGCATTTGGAGAGCCCAAAAAGAAATGATCTGCACGGCAGCTCACACAGTACAAAGTCGAAAGTTGTCAAAATCGAGTGATTAGACAGAAAGGATAAATAGATGAGCAGAACAAACTCCTCCGCCACGACATGAAGTCCTCTGGCTTGGCTTTCCCAATGCGCTTAAAGCAAGGGGTCGCGGGGCGGCGCCGGGCTACTTGACTTTCTGGACGAGGGAGCTGTTCGTCTTTTGTACGGAGGTACAGACCAAATCCTTGGAAATGCCGTATATTGCCAATTCAAGATACACTACGGTCCGATGAGTTTTCTAAAAACATTTCTCTTCATCAAAAGTATACAAAGTAGTTATTTTGTTTCCGTACTCTAGATACTTGCGCTCTCTAGTGGATGCTCTGATCAAGGTAGTTAGTTCAGTAACTGATTTTGAGTTTGGTCCCTTGCCAGCTATACCTGCAACTTATGCACGTTTAAGAATGCCAAAACAATGGGGCTTTTATCCACTGTTTCTCCACAAATACTGTTGCAGCTTCCACATTGCTACATTTATTGACTCTTGGCAGCTTACTCTAGCAGCGAAGGCCATTCTATTTAGGCAGGTCGTGCTACTGAAGCGGATAAATACCAAAAGACCTTGTGCAGTCGCCTGACTTACGATAAGGTCGAGGTAGTTAGTCAAGCTATGTTTTGGAGAATTGGCCATGAATTAGAAATGTATTGTTAAGGTAGCTGGGAGTACGCCATAGGCAATTCCACTTGATTTCTACTAGGACCTCCAACGCTATCTATCATTCAGTGCATACGCCTCTGATCCTTTTACCAAATGGATGAGTGCTGTACTGTACATCTGCAGTATTACATGGAAAAGCGCCAAAAGATACATTTTTTTCATGCCAGACGCCCCTTGCGAGAACGAGCCTTCTGCTCTAATCATCCATTCCTGGTCCTGGTCCACCTTGTCTGCCCATCTGTCTTGCCTTGAGCATCTCGTCACAAAGAAGAAGGTTGGATGCGATTCCAGAACTAGAGGCCATCGCATTTCTGAGGACGCGGAAAGAATCGTATACTCCTTCCAGAACGGGATCCATAGGTTCGCCTGAAGTCAGGTCTAGTCCGACAATGTTTCCTTCCGCTTGCTCATCCTGTAAGCTGGCAACTATTGATCCTGTTAGCCCCTGCTATTTAGAAGAGAAATGTTAACTCACGTGCGTCCTGGATATCGTGGCCAGCATTTGCAGCGAGGGTCTTCGGAATAATCAACATAGCATCGGCGAATGCTTGGACACCCCACTTCGCCTTGCCCTTGACAGTCTTACGGAAAGCTTCACTATTCAAGTGAGCTGCCAATGCTACTTGGAAAGCTCCGGCCCCTGGTACAACACTCTTGTCGACAATCATGTTGTATACACTGCGGAGACCATCTCGAACAGCGTCGGAAATTTGGGTGATGGTATGTTGATTTGGGCCCTTGATGAGAATTGTAACCGATTTTGGATCCTTCACATCCTCGATGAACGTGTACTTCTCCTCACCGAGCTGATGCTCGTAAACGTTTCCTGCCCATCCCAGAACCTCTGGAGACAAATCGTCGACACTGTTCTGAGCAGTACCTCCACAGATCAGCTGTAATCTCTCCATATTACGCCTCTTGGCTCTCCGCAGAGCAAAGATGCCGTTCTTGACCAGGACATCGAGAGACAATGGATCGATTCCTTTCTGGTTGATAATGACAAAGCCCTTCTTCGGGTCGTTCCCACAAACTTCCTTCTTCAGCTCAACAATCTTTCGGAGCTTCTCATCGACGAATCGACGTTCACTCTCAACCAGCTTGTCTCGTTGTTCCGCGCTTGAGTAGTAGAAACCCGAGTTGATCTCGGATTTCTCGTACTCCAAGCTCACATTCAAACTCAAAATGAAAGCATTCTCAACTCTCTTTGGCATGTCCGGATGTCTTGCACCGTGGTCTAATGCAAGGCCTCGGATGAGCTGAGTCTCGGAGGCGGTTCTGTGTTGCATCTTCATGATCTCAATCATATGTAAATCGGGCTTCGCTGGGGCTTGGTAGATGGCCAGGACTGCATCCACGATATCAGGGGTAAGCTTTTCAGCAAGTGTGTGGTTGAGCTTGGTAGAAAGGGATGTTCGTGCCACACACAGCAGGAGTTCGCGGTCAACTTCTCGCTCCAACTTGAAGCTATCCAGGAACTAGGCAAACCGACAGTTAGTAAGATTTGGAGAAACCCATCATTCTTGTACCATACCTTCAAGGACTCCGTCTTTGCAATCTCGTAACCGTCGGTAATGATCCGAGGATGTAGACCTTCCGAGATGTATCTGTCTGCCTGCTTCAAAAGTTCACCAACCAACAAGACCACAGAGGTTGTGCCATCGCCGCAGATATCGTCTTGCGCCGTGGCTGCTCTTGCGATCATGACTGCTGTAGGATTTTGGATCTGCATCTCTCGTAACAGGACGTTTCCATCTTTCGTAAGTTTTATCTGCCGATACGGTATTAGTTGAAGGAAGTTGTAGCTCAGAGAGAGCTCTTTCGTACCGCGCCAGCACCATCAACAAGCCTTGAAGCTGTTAGCCATGGGGATAGATAGACTTTGGGGGAAACAAACATCTTTATCGTCCCTAATGGACCCAGGTTTGATTTCAGAACATCTTGTAAACCTTCACCAGCACTGATATTGACTTTCAGAGCTTCTCCTCTTCTCTGGGTACAGTCAGTAAATATTTTCTTTGACAGCAGCACTTGGTGGACGAACCCTTGACTCTGCTTTCGGGTTGAGAAGCTGCGCGGCAGACATGTTGACAGCTAGTGATCTGGAAATAGAGTATGAACTGTGTTGGAGGTCGTGAGGGGTATCGTCAACAGAGTATTGCTTGTCAACGGTTTCCTGTGTTCGACGCGAATGGACGCGGCTGCTTCGAAAGTATTCTCGTTAAGAATTACGGTGGCCGAGACGTCGCCTTGGCGAGGCTGAGAGCTCCCATCATCACGAGTTCCAGGAGGCTGACGACGCACACCACCATTCATCATATCCGATGAATTCTTTCGAAATCGCATCTTCAAAAATGTTCGCAGGCTGGAATCTGGTTCTGACACTCCTTATCGTATCTTTCGTTGGCCAAAGCCACGGATTCTGGCCATTCACAGTTTCCGCAACGACCGATGCTCCTGACACTGTTTACGCAGATGCAGGTGCAAAACGTATTGCAATCATCGGTATGTACTATGCTTTCTAAGTTATTGACTGCAGTCTGGAAACCCGAACCTTATACCGATCTCCGAGTATCTATCCTTTTCTTCGGATAACAAATATGCGGACCTTTTTCAAACGGGTCAACCCTTCCTTCGGCACTACTTGGTTGAGGTGGTTTAGTAGGAAGTAGAGCTCCTGTCTGGCCATTGACGCATGCACCTTTGCCTTACTTATGGCCCGGATGAAGCAGCTGGTCATGACAACTTCTCGGATCTGGTCTTTATTTTCTCCAGGTGTCATCTACTTTTTCTATGACCCCTACCAGGGTCTTACTAGCATCTCTCAAGAACCGTCACTTTTCTAGATCCTGACATACTAAGCCTGGTTATCCCTCAAATAAGTACTAACATATTTCTAGGAGCCGGTGCAGCAGGAAGCTCTACCGCCTATTACTTAGAGCAATTCGCCAACAACTCCGGCGTGGCAATCAACGTGACAGTGTTTGAGCGCAACTCCTACGTTGGAGGACGCACAACTACAGTCAATGCATATGGCAACCCTCTAGAGCCTGTAGAGCTTGGTGCAAGTATTTTTGTCGAAGTGAATGCAATTCTCAAGAACGCAAGCCATGAATTTGGCCTCCATGCCACAGAATCTGGCACAGAAACGGAGATTCTCGGCATCTGGAACGGAAAGACATTCGTCTATACCCAGAAAGAGGGTGGATGGAAGTACTGGGACTTGGCTAAACTTTTCTGGAAATATGGTCTTGCTCCTTATCGAACCCAGCGTCTGATGCAGACGGTCGTTGGCAAGTTTCTAAAGCTTTACGAATTTCCATTCTTTCCTTTCAGATCGTTATCTGACAGGGCACTTGACCTCGATCTTATTTCCGTAACTGCACAGACAGGACAGGAGCTTCTTGCCAAAAATAGTGTGGGTGCTGCTGATACGGCACAGGATAATGAATATCACTAACATTGATAGATCGGTGCTTCTTTTGCGACTGATATCGTTCAAGCCAGTACACGAGTCAACTATGGTCAGAATATCGCTTCGATCCATGGCTTGGAAACTATGGTCTGTATGGCGATCGAGGGAGCTATGCAAATTGAAGGAGGAAATTGGCAAATATTCGATAGCATGTTGAAAACATCCAATACTACGACTTTGCTAAATACTGCGGTCGACGCAATTTCCAAAACCAACGGCAGATACAACATCAAGACAAGCTCCGAGGACTCTATGACGGGAGAGACTCTGACGAATGAGGAGCCTTTTGATACCGTTGTCCTTGCTGCTCCACTTCAGTATTCCGATCTCAAGCTCGAGAAGGGGCTCTTGAAGCATACGCCTGATGAGATTCCTTACGTCAAATTACATGTAACTCTGTTCACCACGAATAAGACATTCAGTCCATCATTCTTCAACCTTACTACTGGGGCCGAAGTCCCGACTACGATCCTCACCACTCTTCCAGTCGACGAAGTCCCAGAAGATCCCACCAAAGGTGTCGGCTCCCCAGGCTTCTTCAGCATCAGCACCCTTCGCCAAGTCATCAACCCAGCAACCTTGGAGCAGGAGTACCTTTATAAGATATTCTCGCCTGAGAAGCTGACTTCTGAGTTTCTATCAAATCTTTTCGGCACCGAAAGTTCGTATCCATCTCCCATCCAGAAATGAACACCCTGACATTTTTTAGTTCCCAAAGATCTCTCTGCCGTGAAAGCAGACTCGGGTGAGGCGATTACCTGGTATTACCCCAAAGTCTGGCACTCGTATCCCTACGAGTTCCCTCGCGTCACCTTCGAGGACCTGGAGCTTGCTCGAGGTTTCTATTACACCAGTGGCATTGAAAACTTCATCAGCACCATGGAAACCAGTGCCTTGATGGGAATGAACGTGGCACAACTCATCGTCAACGATTACTTGCAACTGTTGGAAGAGAAAGCTGAGGGAGAGACTACTGCGCAGGCAATCCTTGAGGAGAAACCGAAGAATGAGCATGTGGAGGAATTGTGATGACTGTACCTTCCTCGGAAGCATTCCCCACTGCGCTTAATTTAGCCCACAGCCATCCTCTCTCCGGGTAGGATATTCAGACTAAAACTGCACGGAATCTTTGATCTTCTGGAGCATTTGGTTTTTGGTTACTACCTCAGCGATTGGACTGTGTCGCGTTTATATGCACTCGCTTCTTGCAGGTTGAAATGCTAAGCTGTGACGGGAGCTGGGGTCCACAACAGAATGAAAGACTCTTCGAGGCATAACTTGACCATTGTTAGTGGGTTCGTTGTGTACCGCCTTTACGATTTCCAAGCTTGACTTGAATAGGTTTAGCAACCAAAAATGGTTTTGCTTCATGTCGTTGAATTGCTAAGGTTGCTTATAATAAGTGACTATTTCCTCCTAGCATTCCTCAAACCCTTTCCTCAAGTTATCGAACTTCGAGTGCGGATACTCAATACAATTCTTCTTTGTCTCCATATCATCCAAGACCCCAACCACAGTCCCTATCAGACTATGCTCACCCTCTCGATCCGAGCTACTCTCCCACCACTGTGGAGGAACTCGGAGTCAGTATTACATCTTTCGGATGAAATGAGGAGTGCCAAGCGACGAAAAGATTATCTCAGGAGTAGGCACTGGCCATAATGATCTAAGACAATCTGAAAGGGGAAGAAAGAACTGGGAGAACACCCACCATTCCGCCTCCAAGGTGGTGCTTCTTGATCCACTGCGCCTTCTCCCTTGCCATCTCACACGTATCGTAAGTAACGAGATGCTTCTTAGCAGGATCATAGCTGTATGTAGCTCTGGCTTCCTCGTCGTACTTCTCTCCTGCGCCAGGAAGAGGGAGAACCTTGTAGTCAAAGACTCCATTTTCCCATGAGCCTTCCCCCACACCGCTGTAGGGCTTGCCGATTCCTTCCGTATTCTGAAACGCTCGTCCGTACAGAGGCATCCCCAACACTATTTTGGACGGATGAACGCCCTGCTGCTTATAATGCTCAACAGCTTGATCAGTGTTGAACGGAGTGGCGGCGGAGTTGTGCTCAGAAGGTTTTAGATTCGACTGGTGTCCAGCGCAAGAATCCCATGAACCAGCATAGTCATACGCCATTAAATTCCAGAAATCAAGGTACTTGTCCATTCCTCCAATATCCATGATGTTGTAATTCTGAGGTCCTGCGGGGCATGCAACTGTGAGTTCAAAGTGGTGCTTTTGAGGTAAGGTGCAGCTGTATTCATCCATAGCATCTCGACAGGCTTTGAGAAGGAGTACGAATTGCTCTGCTTCAGCGGAAGATTTGGGATACTCCCAATCGATATCAAGGCCATCAAAACCAAAGTTTTTGATCAGCTCGACTGCTGAAGAAGCGAACTTCTCACGACCAGCAGTTGTAGATGCTGGGACGGCGAAATTGGACGAGTAGGTCCAACCGCCGATCGATAGAAGGATCTTGAGAGAACGATTCTTCCGTTTGAGAAGGTTAAGTTGCTTGAGACAGCCGTATAGATTGTCTCCCGTATCGTTCCAGCTGTCTCCGTCGAAGTGGATGTCTTTATCCGCCCAGAGATCAGTGAGGTAGCTGGAGGATATTAGTCAACGTAGACATCCATTTAAAGCAGTAAAAAAGAATCTACTTACACCTCCCCGCTATCCGGTCTCACGTTAGCAAATGCGTAGAGAACGTGAGTGAGTTTCTCAGCAGGGAGATCCTGCGGCTTGTGCTTCCTTCCATAAATTGCCCAATTGACGAAATACGCCACAGACCGATATCCATCGCCTCCACCCATTTTGCTGTCTTCAAAATCGAAGTTGAGGTTCTGAGAAGTAGAAACTGGCAGTGCGGAGAAATGCAAGTGGGCAATGAGTAGACCAGTAAGGATGACGAGGAGAGGGGCGGCAAGAAGCGCAAGTCGTTGTATTGGTGCCACTGTGGTGAATGATGATGTGATCTCGGTGGTAGGGAATCGAACAGTCTTGTAGTCAGGGAAGATGTCAACATCAATGTGAGTGTGGCGATGCGAGTCTTGTTTTACGCCAGGTTTAGAAGCAAGGCAATGTGAGGCTTGGGATGATGGCTTTCAGCTCCAATCATGAGGCGGAGCAGTTCAATAAGTGGAATGGCGACGCGTCAAAACACATGGCTGCTCATAGTACGTAGAATTACAATTCACTTCTGACATATGCTTCAAGTTGGAGAGCTTATATAATGCAACGTTTCATTCGTTAATATCATTCAAAAGTTGTTGGCTCTAGGCTACCAGATAAAACAACTTCGATTGGCCATCCACAACACGCCCCATGTCTAGCCTAGCGGCGGCATGGTAAATTCCTGGGAATAGTAGGAGTCTGTGTCCAAGATTGCATGCCCCAGGTACAATGGACGACCTGATTCTTGGCATTGTCCAAGATGTTACTGCTGCACGTGCAGGCTGCTCCATCGCAGCCGACACAGTGTGCTCATAGGTACTTGTAAATCTGAGTTCCGCAAGCCACTCTCAGAAGTAGGCTTATACCTTAAGAGGTAGCCATGCCCACTAGCTATCTTTGCTGATGGATTCGTTCTTCTGCTGATAGATTTCCATCGGCCTTTGCTTGATGTCCTCGCTTGAGCAGATCTCGGGAGGCGGTAACGCCTTCCTATAACTCTCCTCCCTCGGGTCAACAAGCCCATACCCTATCGGGTCTCTCTGCCTCAAAAAGCTGTCAATTCTCTCCTCTCTGCTGCCAAACGCGGTTGTAGCTTCCTTCCTCCTTCGAATAAGATCTTTGGAGATATTGTTGTGCAGCGCGTCTCGTTGCTCCACGAAGCTCATCCCGTAGTTCCCAGCACGTGTAACCTGTCCAATGCCACCAAGGAAGGCAAAGACAACGATCAGGCCTACAAAGGCACTGTTGGAGACGTAACGCGGCTCCTGTGATCCCTTCGCATCTCTCTGATACCAGCGTTCCCAATCCTCCCAGGTAGCATTCTGGCTCGGTCCCTCAGGACCACCTCCCCATCCCCGGCCAGCGTAGTTCCCCCAGGTATTTGATGGGTCCGACGCATCTCGAGGCTTGACAACGTCCGGTGCACCATTCCATCCTGCCCCATAATAGTCGTAGGCACTTCGTTTTACGGGATCCGATAAGATATCGTTGGCAGCAACCACAAGTCTGTATCTCTCCAGCTTGGTGGCATATGAGAGCCCGTGGCTTGCGATATCATGATCATGTCGATCCGGGTGGTACAACTTGACAAGCTCGTAGAACCTCTGTTTCGAGTACGGGGAGCCTTTCCTTTGGTCGAATATCTGGTATGGCGTAGGAAGAGTATTAGCAGCAGTCACCTCTGGCCAGCGAAGCTTTCCATGGTTATGGCGACTATGCCCATCGGATACCATTGCATAGGAGCGATATTGCTGTTTCTGCGGATGGCTCTGGGAGGTTGCGGGATGACATGATGACGTCTTTGAAGCCTGGGAGCCTTGAAGAGAGTGCAAATTGTTGCACGAAAGCAAAATACCGGATTTTCTAAACATGGCTAATGAAGAGCCAGCTCACTCATTGGAACCTCTCGATCATATTGTATCAATGGGAGAAATCGTGTGATAGTCGTTGAAGGTTGCTGGTGCGGAGACAATTGCCTCAATTTAGCTCTCCCTCCCCCTCGCTAGTCCGGTAATCGATGTTGACTGTCGGCTTATCGATAAGAGTCGCGTCACCTCCTCAAATCTTCTCGATTTCACGCAACCTGAATTCGAGCTTGTACAAAATCACGCGAGAATGAAGCATCGCGCATTTGAGTGCATTTGATTGGGTTGTTTCTTCTCCTTCCTATACCATGAAGAACCAACACATCAACACCACTCGCTGACCAAAAGATGAAGTGGCCTCTCTCGAGTCGTAGGCTGCTGTTGAGCAGGTCTCGCCATGACTTTGATCGAGCCCCAGTGGCACTGCCAGCCGGTCACCTCAAATTCGATGAGTCTTCGGGACAAATGTACACGGAAACAACTGTCTCAACACAAAGCAGAGAAGAGCGTGATTGGACGCGCTCTCACCACATGATCCTCAAGTCAGCCAAACACCAACCTCGTCCTCAAAATGGTACTCGGTCTCTGGTAGATTCCGCTGTCGAGACCATACTCAAAAATCTACTCGATCTTACCTTGGAAGGTGTCGACTGCTTGCCCAAAACCATGGTGCTCCGAGTTTGGAATCTGGCAAGTGAAAGGTAAATACTCCATTTCCAAGGACAATTGACTAGCACTGAAACCATTTTCCAGATATATCATTCCCTTCTGTGTTTGGGAAATCTTCTCCAAAGTACTCCGTTATGAGAAAGATATACCTCTCAGTCTCCTGAGATTTCGTCACGTCATCCCCTCTCCCCGAATGACGCTTCAAACCTATACGACTACACTAACCTCCCTCCACTTCGACTTCCTCGCTTCGCTAAGCCTCACAACAACATTCCCAGTCCCGCAACTTGTGAAGCTGTCCAGCATTATGAACCTAGCCATCCTTGAAATCGTTCATGCTCCTGGAGATGGAGCTCAGAGCGGAATCAGTGATCGTCTGATTCGAGCCTGGCATCAAGCTGCCCTTGATGACGGTGCCTTCTCCGTATTGAGAATTCTCAAGCTCTGGAACCATAAGGAGGTCACAGAAACATCTCTCACCTATCTCAACAGCTTCCCTATATTAGCTCTGTTCGATGTCAGAAGTTGTTCATTTGATACAAGATCGCGAGCTCTCGCTCGCACACTAGGATGGACATCGACTCTCGATGTTGGCATTCTGAGCTTCTTCGAAGCAATGTGTGTTGAACGAGCAGTCGTCAAGCGAGCCACCGATGAAAAGAACCCACTACCAATTCGCAGAGCTCCATCCCATCAATTAGACGAAGACAGCATTGTAACTCGGATTCCACGAGCAGATGTGACAGCATTCATCATTAGCCCTGCCTTCTCGGTGTCAAAGGAGACTGCCGATGCCATTCTACACTGGGACGGCCGGCAGAGGATAGGTGATCTTTCAGAGAGACGTTATCCTGATAAGAGCTTCAAGGAGGTACGCGGGGGAGTCACCAACCAACATCTCTGCAATACGTCCTGTTCGCTCGAGACCTGGGACTTCCTCACATACACGATCTTCTCTAAAATCGGCGAGTTGAGAAGCGATCGGGATTTGAAGAGAGCAGGTGTCAATATCGGTGAGCAAGTTGTCATCAATGATGAGCTTGTCAACTCCGTCCCTTTGGCTGCGCTTCGTCTTGGTCCTTTTCTCAAAAGCCTCAAACCATCAGTCTACACCAACCCTGTCAAATCGTTCTACGGGAGCGCATATACGGAGCACTCAGATCCTCATCTAACCGAACTCACACGAGACTATCCCAAGAATAAACACCCTGCCTTGGTAGATATCAGGCCTGCTGTTAGCCCTGACCTGGGAAGTATAGCCTTCTTCAGAACCAAGGCTCCACACCCGAGACCGGATTCGGCTTCCTCGCAGAAATCCGCAAGATACGAGACGACGAAGGCGGAGAAAGCTGGAGTGGCAGCTTCGGCAGACTCGAAGAGAAGTTTCTTTGCAGAGCCCTTCAAGCGTCACACCAAATTCATGCAGAACAAGAAGCAGAAGTTAGACGATGTGCTCGGTTCCTTCATGTAATGTAAGGACTCAAAGTTGTATTACGGTGGTGGACGAAGTGGGGGTTGCAGTCTGATTCAAGGGCGTTGCGGTCGTAGTTATGATACCCAATTTTGTACAACAGGAGTGTCGAGATAGATCAACCTGAGCTATGGGATTACGGCGTTTATAGCAAGCATTCTGGATGAGATGAGAGAGAGGGCGAAGTGTCTTATGACTGGCGGGGGCTTTCACAGACAGAAATGCCGTCTAGATTCGCTTTCAAATATGAAACAATTTCTGATCCAGTGTCCGGTGGATATCTTGTGGCAATTGTCCTTAGTTGCCTGGGTCTCAGGACATCGGTGGCATTTATTCTTTGCTGTGCCATTCTTCCAGACGTACAAATGGGCGCCCAGATTTCAGCCAACGCTGTCAACGTTACCAGATCTCAAGATCGCATACCACATATTCACCATCACCTTGGTACAATCTTTCTGAAAACACCGCATGAATCGCATAAAGGTCCCGTTCAGTCTTTGGGACTAAAGACCTCCAAGGTCGTCATAATCGTACATTCATTGCATATTCCCTTCCCATGCACATTCCGAAAACATGCACGCATTTACCAGCAACTATATCCCCAAGCACCTATTTGGACCCCGTCCGCTTATATGTGTCTGCATAGCAACTTAACCAAATCTGGTCTCCTTGTCCTTGATGGGAACGTCACTGCCGGTAGTACTCTTGTACTGACCACGGATGAAGTCCGATATCTGCTCATCCTTGGCTTGCTCGACGGCGGACTCGTTGTCTTGGGGTCCAGCGCCCATGAACTTCTCTTGGACGAAATCGACCCCTGGGAGGCGTTAGTTCGGCATCGATGATACAGCACAGCTTCTACATACAAGTAAAGGTGAATGAAGAGCTGATTGTTGGGTCGGAATGGCAATCAGGGGTCATAGAGGGAATGTGGCCTACCTTTATCAATGTAATCCTCGTTCTTCTCACTCTCCTTTCCTCCACCAGCAGCAGAGTTCAGCTTATCGCCAATTCCACCGAGGAAACCACCACCGCCAGAGGAGCTGCTGGAGCTTTGCTCATTCTGGCCCTGGCCTTGTTGTTGGTTTTGGTTTTGGCCCTGACCTTGCTGATCACCGCCGGTAAACTTGTTGACGAAGTCCATGTTGATTGATTTATGGCTTGGTGGATGAAGTTGAGTTTATTATGTTGTTTAGAATTTGTGGTTGTAAAGAGGGCAAGATATAAATGGAAGAAGGAAAGAAGTGGTCTCACGAGCAAAAAGCAATACTCACGTAGGTAAATAGCTCACTCTATTCACAAGCTGGCTATGGCCAACTCGCATATGCTGCCAAGACTACGTCACTTCAAACCTGAGCAATGAAACGGGACAGATATTGCTAGAAAGCGGATCGTGCGATACATCCAACCTGTCATGCTTGTCCAGCTGAAGGTTAGCAGCTGCCAAGGGGAAGAATCTTGTTTTCAAGGTTTGGGTTGGCTGCGAGATGATGTCGGGTATCGTGAGGTGGGGTAGAAAGAAGGAGTATCGCTCCGACCTTGGCGGTGCGGGGTGACTTGATGAGACAAGGATAGTTCAGGGGAGGGATTGATTGGCATGGGCAATTCCCATGAAAAGCACCAACCTGGGTTCTCGAGTTGGAAGCCAGACACAATTTCTTCAGCAAGTATTATTCATTTAATGTTCGAGCACAAAGATGGCTTAATGATTCGATATCTTAGAGATGAAAGTTTTCGTACTGCTTGTCGGAGCCAGGCACAATCTTGTTCTCGATACAAGAGAGACCGGAGTGTTTCAGATCAAAGTGTTGAACTAATGCCAGGACATCTGAATCCTCCAGAAGAGTTCGCTCGACCATATCTAACGAAGGCAATCTTGGTTTCCCATATCATTAGAGAGATAAATTGGAGGATGGCACACCAGGAAACAAGTCTGCGGGCGGTGTGCTGATAAATCAACAAGAGACCTCATTTTAAGTAGTAAACCCACTTGGAAATCACTACGGTTCCATTCGGAGTGTCCTATGAACGGACCGGCATATGTACAAGCTTCTCGCGCGAAACCTTGTTCTGAATTATGCTGAAGCATGTAATCGGGTAGCAATCACGAAGATATAATCACCAGAATCAGAAGTCCAATTTTGTCAGCACCTGCTTAGCATTCGATTGTCTCAGTTTAGATACAACTCAAAGCTCATCAGTAGCCATCCATCCATATCCTGCTAATATCGCTTTACTTTCCAGCCTCATCGAAGATGTAGGTAAGGTGGCAACGTCCACAGTATTGTCGGTCGTGCATAGCAGCCATGAAGACACCGGCGCCGCACTGCAGAATTGTCAGAATATGCCATTTTAATCACGAAGACTGAAAACTTACGTCGGGAGTTGGGCACTCTCTGCGAAGACGCTCGATCTTTCCGTCACCGTCGACCTTGTAGTACTTGAGGACAGCCAACTTGGTCTTCTTGCGCTTGTGCTTGATCTTCTTTGGGGTGGTGTACACCTTCTTCTTGCGCTTCTTTGCACCTCCACGGAGACGGAGCACTAGATGAAGAGTGGACTCCTTCTGGATGTTGTAGTCCGAAAGGGTGCGGCCATCCTCGAGTTGCTTGCCAGCGAAGATGAGACGTTGCTGGTCGGGTGGGATGCCCTCCTTGTCCTGGATCTTGGACTTGACGTTGTCAATAGTATCCGAGGACTCCACCTCGAGGGTGATAGTCTTGCCCGTCACTGGAAATATGTTAGAGATTGTTCATGCGAAGGCGCTCACGCTGACGAGCAGCGCCAGTGTGAGAGGGATAATTTACGGGTCTTCACGAAACTAGAGAGAGAGAAGGGATTAGCAGGCTGTCATGATAGCAGAATGAAGATATACTTACATCTGCATGATTGCGGCAATCTAAACAACTTCGAAAGTTGTTCTCCTCAATTGTCGATGATCTCGGAAGAAAGAAGCTCGGGCGGTGGAATCGCTATTTTGCGAAAATGTGCGGCCGCCCAGCTAAATTTCTAGGCTAGGCTAAAGAGAGCCTAGCCACTTAGGGTTTTCGCACACGGAAAGAGCGACTCGCTTGTACCAGTATCGTTGTCGTCGTTCCTGCCAAACTCTATCAACCCCAAAATTTGAACGCCCATCCTTTCAGTGAGTGTTAAATGTCCCCGGACTACCTCGCGACATACAACTAATCCATATTCTCTCAGAATCAGTCAAGATGGTCAAGAAGAGAGCGTCAAAGTTAGTAAATATCCACGAATCCCAAGATTTCCAATTTCACTTGCGAATGAGATCATTCGAAATTCCTTATCCCTCGATCCAGTCTGCGACCAACTCCTCTCATGCCTCCACGATCTCTCCGAAATTCGCATCACGTACTATAACTCCGAATTCCATTGATGGAGAGCTGACAATTCCCTAGCGGTCGCAACAAGAATGGCCGCGGCCATGTCAAGCCCATCCGCTGCAGCAACTGCTCCCGTTGCACCCCAAAGGGTTTGCATACTCCCTCTCTCCGCACGACACAATTCTAACAAGTACTAGACAAGGCGATAAAGAGATTCACCATTCGCAATATGGTTGAGTCAGCTGCAATCAGTCTGTGGCCCTGAATGCGAATATAACTTGGGGGAGTTAGCTGACATGGTGATCTTTCTATAGGAGATATCTCGGACGCTTCCGTATTCCCAGAATACACCGTTCCCAAGATGTACCTGAAGTTGCAATACTGTGTCTCCTGCGCCATCCATGGCAAGATCGTCCGGTATGCAAGCACTCAGATGAACCTTGGTTGAACATCCTTTCTTTAAGAGAACATCAGGGCTGACAATTCTCTCACAGTGTCCGCTCCCGTGAAGGTCGCCGCAACCGTGCTCCTGTAAGTGTGTATCCAATTTTCCGTCGGGCATCTGCTAATTCGACATAGCCTCCTCGTGTCCGATACAACAAGGATGGAAAGAAGGTCAACCCCAACCAGGCTGCTGCTAAGACCACCCAGGCATAAGGCATAGGAATTCGTTGAGGGAATCTGGAGTCACTTTGCATGGAAAATGGGATTTATACTCGTGATTGCTAGCTACGAATAAAAAGCTTGCTGCGAAGTCCATACTATCGGGTTCTGAACTTGTAGTGACATGGCGGTTCAAATAAGGGCAGCACAGAGCAGATAAATATTCTCGATCCTTTCGAAACTTCCAGAGGCATTCTCAGAACTACGGATAAGGCCGCCACCGGATGCAATATATGACAGGGATCCGGCAGCTTCATGCGAGGGGTTATGGAAGGCTTGGAGACCAGAATTTTACACCAAGTAACCTTCTCCAACTATCTTCGCGTCCTTGGCAACTAACTGAATATCGGTAATTTCAACATGACCAACAGCATTAATTAAGCAGGAGTGCCAACAAGTTACTCAATGGGGCCCAGTGGCGTTGTTCTGGGGAGAGATTCCTGCTTCTGTAAAGCACTTCCCCTGTAGAATTGGCTGTCGTATGAGAACTGTGATATCAGACAGATCAAACAAAAAGTATTGGTTCTCAACGAGCTCCATGCCCAATTCAGATTAGCAAACTAGAGAGAAGGCCATGTTATTGACCAATAGGGTACTATTCCAGGATCAAGCCTCCAAAACATAGTGTTATAACTCATATCTAATGCTCAAATGAAAAGGCTAGCGTTTGGTGCAGTCAGACCAATCATGTGATGGCCACGCAGCTGAAAGCTGGCAGACACGCCAAGTGCCCCTCCTTCCTGTCCCATCAACCCCTCACTCATTCCAGCCTTGACAAGAAACACGCACCAAAATCTTTCGAGCCCCTAAGACACTCATTCTCTATCTCAGAATGCCAGAATTAGGTGCCCCAGCTGTAAGAATCTCTGCCCTTTTCATGACATATCGGACCATTTTTCGTCCTCGTACTGATCAGGCTGGGGTATTGTAGGAGCAGGATGTTGCTGCTTTGAAGGAAGCTTTCCAACTCTTCGTAAGTTCTCTTCTTGCGTTACTGATGTCCCATTATTGATAATAATAATAATAAAACAGGACAGTGATAATGATGGTATGTTCTAACAGATGTCGTCCTCGTCAGAGAAGCAGGAGTCTGAGAACTACCAGGCGTGATCACCAAGGAAGAAATGTCCGCTGTTATGAATTCTCTCGGACTCAACCCAACTATGTCGGAAATCGAAGACATGATCAATGAAGTAGATCTTGATCAAACCGGCACTGTTGATTTAGAAGGTCAGTCCCATCTCTGTCTCCATACGGCACAGGCTGACATACGTTTCAGAATTCATCAAGATGATGAGTATCAAGACTAAGCCCGCCAACGCCAACGACGAGATGCGCAGCGCCTTCAATGTCTTCGACAAGGACGGCAGTGGAACTATTTCTGTCGACGAGCTCGGCCAGCTGATGAAGACCTTTGGAGAAAACCTCTCTGATGAGGATCTTAAGATCATGATTCAGGAGGTTGATAAGAATGGCGATGGCCATATTGACTGTAAGTACCCTACAATTCGCTCTTTGTGCCTGTTTCACATCTTATGGACATTCAAATAACCCACTGAGTAGATCAGGAGTTTGTCAATTTCTTTTTGGAGAAGTGATTACAGGTTCTTTGGCAGTTGCACGAAGTATATCTACAGGCGAGCGAGGCTCTGTAACTGTCATGACTATCTCTATGAATACAAAATACCCATTTGATCAGCCCGTTCTGCAACGGTCTCGTATCCTTTTCGTTTTCTTTCGACTTTCAACATGATGTCACAAAAGCTAGCCATGACATGAAAGTGAATATGGCACGTCCGATGGTATTCAAATCAACGCCGGAGGGACCACCGAGCCAGCCGTGCTAAGAACTAAAAACAAGAAGCGCAACAAATATTCTATCACCCAGCAACTCCCGCCCAGACCCCGACTGACATGGTACCCGCTCAACGTGCTTCGATGGATGTTGGTCGCTCGTAATCGGCACAAACGTCCCCACTGTTGTCGAAATGAGTCTGAAACATTCCTCCAATTCCATCACGTACAATGGTCTTCCAACAATCGATTTCTGCCGTTGGTGGACCAGGAGTTTTGTCACAAACGTAAATGGAGAAAGTCTGGCAGCCTCCAATTAACTGGCCTCTGCCAGTGCGACCATCGCACCAGTGTCCAGTCTGAAGGCACATACAAGGCTTGCTGTAGTCTTGAGAAAGATCGTCGCGTGCAGCGAGCTGGTGGGTGTGTCGACGGCGTTGGACTGTTGGCGTGCTTGATACCAGAGATAGCACTCCTAGGACAGACACTAGGATGATGATCAAGAGTTGCATCTTGCCTGTCGGTACTTAGTTCCGAAGCCTTTTGTGTGTGTGTTGTGTGTGTGTTGTGTGTTGTGTGTTGAGACGCCGTTGTTTGGGTTCTGTTTGTGCTTTACAAATTTCCAGTATCCGGATTCTGTTGCTGATACAGCTAGAAGATCCGGGTGAAACGCAGGGATTTTGGTATTTATACCTTCTAGGAAATACTGGGCCTTTCTTTGTACTGCGATTCAAGACGTCGTCGATACTGTGATTCTGAAGAAAACAACCGGATTGACTGGATCTTACTCCAACTTGTGGATTATGTGGCCGAATCACTGCCGTGATTGTCCTGCATGATTTAAGTGACATTGGAGGGCCGCTTTGCTTGACTTTTGTCGGCTTGAACCCCAGCTCCCACTCGGCAGTACACCTCAAATGGGCGTAGTTCTCACAAGCCTGATCATGGCTAACTGTTCGTTCCATGTATGTCAACAAAACTCGGGAATGTCATTTGAAGTTTATGAGTCATCGAAAACCAAAAGTCCGGTTTACATTGGAAGGGTATTCCGGCAGTCGGGATCTGCAGTGAAATTTTGGGGTCTCTGTGGCCAGTTGGCGAAGATGGAGAAGACAGATGACGCTGCTCTGCACGGGACGACCTCATGGCTCGAGGATCCGGGCACTTGCCGTCACGGAATGTTGTGTATTTTGAATGTCGCCAAATACTTGCACGGCTTTGTACATTGATGTTCGCGAAGGTAGATACAGTCACGGACTTCATGTCACTTATAAAAGCTTGTGACATCCCGGATGAATGTTGTAAATTTGGTTTCGATGAGACGAAGCTCGCCAAACAAAGCTTACGCCTCTGTATCCTCCGCTCGAATCATCTTCAATAACGCAGCTCTAGTCGTATCGTCCTCGAATGCCTTGTCCAAGAGAATCTCGAGCTCCCTCGCAACCAAAGCCTTTTTCTTCGGATCCTTCTCCGCTAAGCGAGCCTGCCACGTCTTTGTGAACGCCGTTATTTGTTGTACGAGGACCTTCTCTAGCTCCTTTCGTGCGTCCAAAACACGATCCACCACTGCGGGAAGCAGGTTGCCTTTCACGAGAGGCGTGATGTAAGCGAGAGGATTGAATAGCTGCTTTCTGTCCTGGAGCTCTTGGATCGTGTCCCAGATTGGAGAGAAGTCGAACTCGGCTGATTGGCGAACGACGTCTGGGATCTCCTGCGTCATGAATAAATTCTCAATAAACATGAGATTGCGGATAAGGAATAGTTGGGCGTCCATCATGGCAGATGTGCGTTTGATGACAGTGGCTGCTTTCTGGAGGGATTCCGTGACTTGGTGAACGATCTCATAAAGTACATCGCTTGTGCGCTAGGGAGGGTTATTAATTGTGGCATTGCTGGGCTGGAATGTGTGGGTGCACTTACTGGTCTGTCATAGACACCCTCGTTGTACATGACCAGAAGTTTGACGGCAGTCTTGACTGTAGGATAGGAGTTTGATACCAGAGGAGCATGACTACCGTGGACCTGAACTTTCTCATCAACGTCCTGGGAGTTTGTCGACTTGGCAGTTTCGTTCGTGATGATCTTTGGTTTCACTGTCACCTTGAGATCTTCTTGACTTGGTTTGAAGTGCTCAATCTCGGTAGCAGCTTTGAGAAACAGGATATCTAATGATTTCCAGAGATACTTGCTCAATAAAGCTTGGGCAATTGATCTTCGACTATCTGCCGGCTTGTCATCATCGAAATCATCATCGTTGGAAGCCATGTACATGGTTTCTAGCCAGTTGACTAGACCGCATATTCTTTGCAGATCTCCGTTACTGAGGTAAGGTAATAGAAAAATGTGAAGCGTCTCCAGATGCGAGAGAATGTTATTCTCAAGACGACCCGCATACTCGCTACTCTTCGTGTATGCTTCCAAGGGCTGATAATCTGCCAGCAAGGGACCATCCTGGAAGAACTGAGTCACCAACTTTTGCTCGTTGTAACAGATGTCGAGTACATGCTGAATACAGACTCGAGCAAATGCTTCGAAATCAGTTTCTGGCTTCTCCTTCGTTGCGAACTTCCGCAGATTCTTCGATACCAATATCCCGACAGGCTCCCGACTTTTGAGGAAGGCATCAATCAGCTGATTATAGAGCTCGTGGTATTGGTTGACATAGGAGCTTGAAGCCTTGTCACCGCCCCTCTGGCCGAAAGCAAAATCGGCACTTTTCAAGAGCTTCTGAATCGGCATCCCGAGGTTCTCGTATACGGTTTCATATTTCCCGTAGAGCAGGATGTACTCGGCAGTTTCATTGTGCTCTTTCGCCTTGAGCTCTTTCGAAACTTCATCGCATGCATCACGAAGGGCGATCGAGAAGGCATTTTGAACAAGATTAAGCGCTCGTTCTAGTAGTGTTGAATACCGAGTCTTGTACACTGTTGAATCACGGTAGTTTGGCTGCAACTTTCAGTATCATATAGATCGGAGTGGATGTAGCTCCGACACCGATAGAGGGAAACAAGGAAGGGACAGGCTTACGTGCTGGTCCATGAAATCGATGCAAGTGTTCAGATTCATGAGCATATCCAGGAAATCGTCATTTCTCACAAGCCTGCCAGATCCAGGAGCGTTGAGGCGGCGAGTAAGAGGTTCTAAGTAGGCATAGTATTGTAAATCTGTCCCAACCTCATCTGCCAGATCACGAAGACGTTTCTGCTCATCCAACAAGTCTTCACATTGGGCCTGAAACGTAGTCGTTTCTGACTCGACGGATTTGAATGACTCGGAGAGAGTGGCGAGTAGGTCTAAAGCGGCTGTTGTGTCAAAGAGCAATGTGTCAAGATGCCGTTCAGACAAGATAAGTTGGTCTCTATAGAGTCTTGCTCATTGGTTAGTGACGTGCTGGTTGCATGAGTAGGAAGCTGACCGATATTGCTCTTGGCTCTCATCAAGAAGCTCTTCTTCCAAATCTTCAAAGCCATTCGCAAGAAACTTTAGGCCAGGTGAAAATTCTGACTCCTCGAGCATGTCTTTCGACTTCTCCACCGCTGTTTCCTTACTGAGAAAGGTCACATCAGCATCGTAGAAATCATTGTATGATTTGGCTCTCCGAGCGAGTGTCGCTTTAGGAGGACCTTTCAATCCCGCCGACTCTTCAAAAATCTCCAAGATAGGGTCTTGGGGACTGGAGATCTGATTGCTTCCCTGGTCACACGTTAGTGCGAAGTCACGGTTACGTGGAGGCTGATGGCTCACATTGGGCTGCTTTAATAATGATTCTCTCCTACGATGGCCTGATGCTTGGGAGGCTTGCTCATCCTTTGTAGAGTGCGATTCCGGCGCGTAACTATACCAGGAATCTTCATACATCCTGGGCAGAATTTTGATATTGACCTTCACACGCTGGACACGCGAGACTGCCAGGCTGGCTGGCTGGCTGGCTGGATGACACGCTTTGGAGAGAAGGGCAGGGATGTCAGCCCGGACTGCAGAGTGCCCAAAGCGTAGCGAAATCGTAGCGTCATGGACAGACGGGACGAGGCTGAACATGGACTCCAAAGGGACCCAACGTCTGTTGGTAAATGACTTTCTAACCAGCGAACAACGCAAAGAGAGCCCTCAAACGAAGTCTACGAGCGTCAATGGACTAAAGTTTCCTCTCTTCACGCACGCCCACCTTCGAAATGATACCATCTAGAGTCGCTTCAAGACCCCTTCCAGTTGCGCATCGGGCCAGCAAATTGCCCCAAGGAGCATCTGTAGCTCAACGAAGATGCTTTCAAAACCAGGGCAAGTCTCGAGTGGCTGTTGCGACTAGAAAATCCGGATCTCGTACGGCTGGGCTGTTTCTTTCGATCGCAATTGGAGGGGGTGTTCTCTACTCGTTGGGCTACCCAAGGACTCTCCATGCGGAAGAAATACCGGCCCCTGCGGAAGTCAGATTCGAGGAACCACGAAGGAAGGCCAGCTCCCGCGAAGAGAATCGAGATTTGATTAGTTCACAACATCTACAAGTCAAAAAAAGTTGGGAGAACCCTGGTGTTTATGCCTGGGGCTCGAACACTGGCAGAGTTGTAGCACCAGACTCAGACGAAAGCATTATCAGAGCACCTCGGCGGATCCCATATTTTGATGGAAAGCTTATACGAGACATAAAATTAGACAGGAACTTTGGAGCGGCTATCACTGAAAATGGAGACTTGCTACAATGGGGCACTGGCTTTTCAACAACGACAACGGCCCCTACACCAACTCTCACAGGCAAAGACCTGTTGAAACTGACTATTTCTCGAGATCGAATTGTAGCTCTTTCGTCAAGTGGAAATGTATATTCCGTTTCTGCCAGCCAAAAGGATCAACAGGCTGGGCCAAAGCCGCTGGAGAGCACTTGGTTCCCCTTCTGGAGTAGCAGATCCAATATCAGTTATCGAAAAATTCAGCTAAAGGACTTGGCTTGGGGAGAAAAGATAGCAGATATCAGTACTGGCCTGGAGCATAGTCTCATCTTGACCACCAAGGGAAGATTGTTTTCTGCTGCAACTGGAACCGAGGATTTCCCTTCCAAAGGACAACTTGGAATTCCGGGCCTCACGTGGACCACACGACCTGAAGGGCCAGTCGATCAACCACATGAGATCAGTACTTTGAAAGGATTTGATATCGCTAAAATCGCGGCTGGAGACTTTCATTCTTTGGCGGCTGATAGAGCTGGCCGAGTCTTTGCTTTTGGAGATAATTCTGTCGGTCAGCTGGGTTTCGATCCATCCCCCGAGTCGCCGGTCATTGATGCACCATCCCTCCTTCCAATCGACAAGCTCTACAAAGGCACATTTTTGGTCCCTAAAGTGACAAACATAGCTGCTGGGGGAGTCAACAGCTTCTTCACTATCGATGCAACCAGAATTGCTGGTCAAGGCGAAGAAGATCCTCGTGGTCTAGGAAGAGTGACGGCCGATACTTGGGCATGCGGCCAGGGAATCTTTGGAGGTCTGGGAAATGGAAGATGGACGCACGTCCAAGGAGTTCCAACAAAGATTAAGGCTCTATCGGGTCTTTATGAGTATGACGAGATTAACAGCACAGTCGTCCCGATACGGCTGGCTTCAATGTCCGTGGGCTCTACACACATGTCTGCAGTTATGAACAATATCACGCATTTGAGAGCGAACAACTACAGCTCAGAGAACGATACTAACTGGGGCGCCGATGTACTCTGGTGGGGAGGCAACGAATTCTACCAAGTCGGGACCGGAAAGAGGAACAATGTGAACAACCCGACATACATTGCGCCTCTTGATGTGGAAGCCGACAAGGAGAAAGGGAGGAGGGAGGAGCACAGGTTTCAGATAACGCCAAGGACGAAGATAAAATTTGGTGGGCGGAATGTCAGCGTTGAGCAAAGGATCGAGTGCGGTAGAGGTGTGACAGCTGTGTATTCTGGCACATGATGATTTGATGATATGAATGTACGATACCGGTGTACAGGATGGCTTTCAGGCTTTGTACTTTACTCCATCTAGGACTATAATGTCCTCTTAAATACCTTCGATTCGAGTCCAAAAAGCTCTACACTCTTAGTCGCGTGTCAAGCTATGTCCTTAGGTTGGTGTTTTAATTGATAAAGGAACTGTGCACTTCGCATGCAACCCGGGCCATATAAAGAACTGCAATTGAACCTCTGACCATTAAGAATGAGAAATTTGACTGTACCGACCTTGCAGTTCACGATAATCTCTAGTCTTATTCCAACTGTTTAGTTACAGAGTCACGAGAGCACCGGCCATTCGTCGGCTGTGAAGCGCGACGCTGTAAATCAAAATATTTCATCAGCCTTGCGTCGCCTCTCGTCAACTGTCTCGTGTTGATCTTGCACCGAAGTCGGCTTCAAGCTCGTGCCCGACCTACCGAGTCGTCGACCAAACTTCTATTTGGATACGTCTGAGAGGTGCGACGACGATGCGATGATGCCCAGAGATGCGCGTCTTTGCTTCGATTAGACCACTTTGCGACCGTGAGGATGCCACCAGCTGTATGCAGATTCTGGCAGCAAGGGAATTGTCGAAACGGAGGTAAGCATACATTTAACTTTACCGCCCCGGCCCAGAAACTGATCTTATGCGCAGACAGGTGTAAATTCCTCCATACCGACACAAATCCCAATAGTCAACCTCTTCCCAACGGCAATCGATACGCTGCCCTTCAACAAGGAGACAGGTTCGGGTCGCGCGCCAGCAGCACTGACTATCAGAGTCGAGGTGCGAGAGCAGGTACAGAGAAAGGCCCTCAAACATATGCGAATAAAGCTAAAGTCATCATAGGATCTCCTGCCCGCGAATTACCTTATTCGCTGGACAAAAAGGCTATAGGGGTTGACTTGACATCCGAGAAGCCACAATGGATATTGTCTGCATACGGGCCGGGCAGACTCGCTCCAGCGCAGCTCTTTGGCGGACCTATGCGAGAGCACAGTTTCGAGGAGATGCGACTTCTACACTACATGGCAGTGGCAGCTGGGAATCCTCAACAAGCAGTAGGTCAGGGTCATTGAGTGCAGGTGCAGAACGCTGAATTGTACTAGATTCAAGAAGCAGAAAGACTGTGGCAAGCTTCGGAACAGCAGATCCAAACTGCAGCTAGCAATATTGATGGAGCTATAAACTTCATCATCAACTCTGAGAAAGAACATCCGAATCGAATAGATATTGTGAGGGGAGGTCAAGCCGGAGCTGGATCGCAACCGAATCCATTCAATAATCAGTCTTCTTTCCAACAACAAAGCCCTGCCCCAAATCCTTTTGTGGGAGCAGGTCAATCGCCCCAAGCTGCACCCGCTTTCGGGGCACCATCCAGTGCAGCTTTTGGAGCTCCCTCTGCTCTAGGTGGAGCTTTTGGTCAACCTTCAGCACTTGGCCAGAAACCGAATGCTTTTGGAGGCACGAACCCAGCATTTGGGGCACCTACACAGCTTGGTTCCAGTGGTTTTGGACAGCCTTCCGCCCTGGGGCAAAGACCGAACCACTTTGCAGCTTCAACGGCAAACACCTCGACTCCCGCAGCTGCACCATTTTCCTCCTTTGCTGGCACATCAAATGCGTTTGGTCAAAATCCAGCTTTTGGCGCCCCCACGCAGCCTGCGACAGTCAATCCTTTTGGAGCACCTTCCCAGTCTACAACATCTAATGCATTCGGACCACCTTCGAATGCTGCTTTTGGGGCTCCCTCACAGACAACTCAACCAAACCCGTTTGGCCAGCCGTCTGGTTCGAACGCAAACTCAAACCCATTTGGTGGGCAAAGTAATCCTCAGCCAAATCCGCTAGGAGGACCACAGCCAGCTTTTGGTGAACCATCTTTATCGAAGAACCCATTCGGAGCTCCAACTCAGCCATCACAAGCTCTTCAAAATGCTTTTGGAGCACCCGCAGCAACGCAGCCAAATCCTTTTGCTTCAGCAGCGGTAACACCTTCGGCTCCAGCTGCGGTCAATCCCTTCGGGGCACCTTCAAATCAAACGCAGAATACTAATCCTTTTGGTCCGCCAATAAATGGTGCCCTGTCCGCGTCCAGTGGCAACCCATTCGCTCCACAATCTCAATCTCAATCTCAGCCGGCCATGAATGGGCATGGCCCGAATGTACAGCTCGGAGCTTCACACCCCCAGCCCAGCTCATATATGTCGAAAGACCCTAGTGGTAGGCTGACCATGTTCAAGGGTAAGCGCGTCACCTACAGAGATGACGAGCCTGGGTGCACTGGCTCGGATGGAAGCTGGCAAAGGATATGGTTTCCTGATGGGCCTCCGGTGTTCAACAAAGACACCCAAGTGGATGATAGTATGTATGATGATAAAATAGAAGCTGCGTACTTGCATGCGAAGCAAACAGGGTCATTCCAAAACGGGATGATGCCGCTGTTACCACCAAAACGAGAATGGTGTCATTGGGATTTCTGAGTCATGGAGCAGGTTAGGGAAATCACTTGCATTCGTGATGGGCATTTCAGGCGTTGGTGGACAGGGATCTGCTGTACAGTAGAATTGCATCAAGTAGATGCTGCTGTGAAATACGTTGACCAAGTCCTCTCTCCAGCTGACCCATGGTCAAAATTGCCGACTTCGCTTGCAAGCTTGCATTTCTTTCCTTTTATGTGAAACTGAAGACCACACATCAAGTCGACGTTGACCGGCCGGCAGAGGAACGTCTATGCAATAGCATCAACCATTCTGTCCGAGTCTAGTCTTGCTAACTGCGACGTGACATGAAAATCTGCTATCTAAGATGAACGTTTCACTTCAGACATAGCAAATGGAGTCAAAAAGGTTCGTTGTCATAGCAGGAAACACCCAGCCAGCTAATCCAGACCGTTCAAAACTACCTCGGCAGTCGACAATCATCGAAAGCCCCTACACGAGAGTCCAATTCAGTTCAGTCTCATCAAGATAGATACGCCCCATTTCCAAAATCCAAATGCCTTTGGCATCGATAGCAGCGTAAACATATAATCATACAATGCGAAAACTCCATGAGATAGTAGCATCTGCTCTTCCCAAATGCATACATAAGGTAGCCCATGCCGTGGTATCTAGTTATACAATGCGGAAAAATTCATAATAGTACACTCAATTATCGGATCAGAAATGGTTGGTGGGAGGCCACTCAGTCGACTTCCCAGCTGCCACCGGTGATATATGCGCCGGATGTACGGCCTGTGCTTTGCTTGTTTTGGGGCTTTGCGACGCTCATGCCATAGTCGTCTTCGTACAATGACGGGTCAGAGCCGTACTCGTCTTCGAAGTCCCAGTGGACTGCTTCTCCGTGGCCAGATAGCATTCCCCTCCATTCGCCAGCGGCAATTTTGGAAGCAATGCTGAGCATCAGCTGAAAAAGGTGGCTAGGTGGGCTTAGCAAAATTTCACAAGTTTTCTGGATGATTGCGGTTGGGAGATGCCTGGCAGTACGGAGACGGCGTTGTGCTTGCTTCGGCGGTGAAAATAGATTGACCGCTGCTGGTAGAGGTGATAGTGCTCGTCGCCTTGAATTACTACTCGTTGTGGCTCGATGGCGGACAGTTGGTTTTATGGCTGGTGGTGTGACGATTTCGAAATGTTCTTCATCGGACTTCTCACTGCCGTCATGTACCAGAGTTGGTGGCGTTCTTAGAGGAGGGGATAAACTCATGGCATTAGAACGTGTCTGGGTTGTAGTGTTTCTCTCCCACATGTTGGGAGTCTCGGGAGTCACAGTGAGTTCGGATGCGTCGCGGGAGTGAAGGGGACGCTTTGGAAGGACAATTTTCTCATGCGGGTAAGGATAAGTCGATGTTGGCGAAGATGGCTCCGAAGCAGGGGGCGATGGAGGGGCGAGAGGGGAGTGCCATGATTGTACACTGTGGAATGACTCTACACTTGAGGAACGATCCGAGCTCGTTTCGAAGGTCGTTGAGCACCGAAGTGGAGATTTGGTGCGTTGTTTCGAGGGAGGGCTGGTAAGCAAGGAGAGAATGGGAGGTGCAGTGACCGATCGGTTGCAGTCCTGTATTGACAGGGGCTTTCTGAGTTCGATGGATTCGTTTTCGACTGGTTTGGCTGATGGCTTAACGCCACTTCTTGGAGTCATGGTCGTATCGTCTGTTGCGTCGCTATAGCAGTCGCCTTCTTCGTCTATTCCAGCATAGGAACCAAAGATGTACTCGGATTCTGGAGTATGTAGCAAGGATGGTTCTAAAGCGCGAATATCAATCGGCTCCGGGTCGCTAAGCTGTTCTAGAGATTCTGGCATGCTGGTTCCAGAAGGACTCGACGTTTCAACGGCCTCAATGGATTGCCGGAATCCACTTACCGATTTTGGCCCAGGCGTTTCGAAATCTCTATGGGGTGTAGGTGGACTTGTAGGTCTTCCAGTGCGAGCAGAAACTTCGTGAGCTGGGCATGGAGTTGTGGGCCGCGACTCCGCAATGGGTAAGATGGTCTGGCTGTCGTCTGGTGTTGTAGCTTGTAACAATGGTGATGGCTTGGGCGAAAGACCTCCTTGTGGTCTCTCAATAGGTCTCCAAGGCCTCTTCTTCACAGGTGTTGCTGGCTTCTCAGGAAGTTCCACCACGAAGTCTCTCTGAAACGGACAAGCAGTCTTCTCATATCGCAGAACTTGTTCCAGGACTTTCTTGAGCTCCTCTACCATTACACCCTCATCTGCGGTCTTGTTCGGAACTTCGATACGCCAGTACTGTGGAGGCCTGATTTGTAAGACAAATTTGCTATTGCCATCCACACACCATGCTTGAGATTTCGGTAATATCGGCCGTAATGCATTTGCGCAATTTAAAAAAGCTACCGATCCTGGGGCTCTGTATATACGCAATGGACCTGGGCTTCAGTCAGTATAAGATACGAGAATAGCGACATTCTTAAGCTCAACATTCTTCATACCAACTGCAATGGTTCTCTCAAAACGAGAAACCCATGATAAGGTTCCTGGCTCTTCCTCAACAACTACAGAGCCATTGCTCGAGCTTGGTCTCGAAGTAGGTTTCGAAGATGTTGTGAATGATATGATGCGAACTGAAGGAAGGGTAAACAGAATCTCAATCTGCGGATCAGGACTACTCGAAGCAAGTCGGCCAACTGGGAGGCTGGACGAACGCCGCGGACCTGGAGTGGTCGCAATAGAAGCCATAGCGAGCTTTTCGAAATATTAAACTGCTCTCTATTGCCTGGTGATCATGATAGACCGAGGACTGCTATATGCGAATATGTTCGAAGGATGTTGAGGTCTTGAGGCGTGTGCCGCGAGAACCTGCTTCCATAAGACACAACCTCCGGGGTTTGTTGGCGGAATATTTCCCAGATCGATGCAAAGGCCCAGCGCACTGGCCTTCGACCACTGATATGCGCGTCCAAGTCGGCGAAAGCTCGTGTGCAAATGAGTATCGATTGTGTTGGAATAATATGGTAGAGGTAAGGTATCTGCGGTAGTATCCGAGCTTCTGTCAGGTAAGGTACGAAGCTCACACGCGGGCGCGATTGTCCCCACAGTTCAGTGCCCAGTGCCCAGTGCCCAGTGCCCAGTGCCCAGTGCCCACCAGCCTCCCATCCTCGACGCGAGGCGCTAACGAGCTGCCCTGCCGCCTGCCGCCTGCCTTGCCCGGCCTCCGCCCCGGCACAGGCCAGCCCCAGCAAGGATACGCAGCACTGACCTTGCACCAAAATTCTGGGAATCCGGAGTGCATTGCCCTCCCAGCTCCTTCATTCACAAACAACCTAACCTAGAGCTGGCAACGGATCATAAGAGCAACATTATGGCGGAGAGCACATCCAAACCCCAGAAGCCACTTCTGACTCAGGAACAGCTCAGAAAGAAACTCGCAGTGTCCAACTTCGACCCCAATGCCATTCTTCGTGGAGCACAACTGACAGTTGTTGGAGGTCAGCCTACCTTGATGTCTTGCTTCAAATGCTCTACTGACTTCGTCAAGCTCTACGCGCGCTCCAGAACCCCGCTCTTTTCACTTCGGAACATTATAAACAGGCTGCTATAGCTGTGGGAGCAGGCATTGCCATTCGACTGCTCATATTCATTCCAGTAAGGATCACCCCGCTCCTGCAGATTTGGAGGTCGAGGTTACTAAAACACCCCGCAGGTCATAGGGATCAAAGTCCTCCTATGGTTCCTAAGCTTTATCTTCGATTTCACAAATTCCACATGGGACGACGACATTGTCAGCGGGCTTGACTTCATACAGAACTACGTTCTGCAAGTTCCTTTCTTTCTCATGACATTAATGAGGTACATTACGCCGACGCTAGATAACATGTATGTCTATCTACTGCCTACCTATACCATCCTATACTGATAGAAGCCTAGGTTCATGGATTCTCTTGCCTGGGTAGACCAAACATACTACGCGAAGCATAAAGGGGAAGATGTTGCGACTCTACGAGAGACTTACTACCCGAATCTGCGGAAATACCCGACTAGGGACGGGAGCACAAACTCGACGAGCACCGCAGAGGCTGTCACAATGTTTTTGATGAGGTTTGGAAAGAAGGCCGGGCTGTCTCTCGCTGTCTTTGCCCTTTCATACATCCCATATGTTGGGCGTTTGGTACTTCCCGCTGCCAGTTTCTATACTTTCAACTCTGTGGCAGGTCTCGGCCCGGCAGCAATTGTGTTTGGAACTGGTATATTCTTGCCTAAGAGATACCTGGTGATCTTTCTGCAGAGCTACTTCTCTTCTAGGAGTCTGATGAGAGAGCTTGTGAGTTGTTTTCTCCTATACAGCTGCATTTCTCGATTCCCGGTTCTCAGCTGGATAGTTCTGCATGTTGCGAAGTTCCGAACGAGACTGCAATATCGAAATTGGTGACTTGGCGCTGACTGACTGCTTCCTCAGCTTGAGCCATACTTCTCCAGAATCAGGTTCACCAAGGAGCAAAAGAAGCACTGGTTCCACGATAGAGAAGGGCTCTTATTCGGGTTCGGTGTTGGATTTTATATCTTTTTACGAATCCCTTTATTGGGAGTTCTCATCTACGGAATCGCCGAAGCATCAACAGCATATCTCATTACAAAGGTCACCGACCCCCCTCCACCACCAGCTCAAAGTGAAGGCTTTGCTGCCAGCCAACAACAATGGAAGAACAAACATGAGTTCTTAAATCTGAAATTGTCGAACCTTGATGCCCATACTGGACATGGCAATTCGAGCTCAGATCAAGCTGCTCAAAATCCATTGGAAACTGGTAGCTCGTCTGGAGTTCCTTCAGGCCCGCCACCGCCATACACGGAATTGAGATCAAGGTAGCCTGACCAGCGCAAGCAAACAAGTAATACAGCTGGACTGCCTAGTATATCTGACGTCAGCCATGAGAAACGAAAACATGACTTCCGAAGTGGAATATATGTACATAATACGGGTCTGATAATCGTCGGGCTCACAGCAAGACGGTATCATTCCGCCCAAATAAAAGAACAAAAGCGATTTCATTACTCATAGGAAACCCCGCTTCAAGTAAGGAAAAGCAGTGAGTGCTCTGGATACATATACTTTGACCAGTTAGTGGTGTGTCTGGATTCGGCTTCTTTCAAAAGAGGGGCAACCAGCCGATAACGTCGGCCAGCTCTTATCGGCCGCCAAAGCGCTCCTATTCGTTCTTGTGACAGGACAAAACAGTGATGATGGCAATGCCAATCCCACTACTGACATGACATTGTTCTGCGGGGTTACTCGTAATCTCTAAACTGCACAATTCCCCTCTCCTGAAATTTGACAATCATCGTTGTATTCTCATTTAGACGTTGTTATTTCAGCTTTCATCTCAGCCAAGAATTACCCCACCAAGTTATACCCCACCTTCATCCTTCGTTCTCGTCACAAGCAACATGGGCAAGGCCGGCATTAGAAACATCTGTCCAGTTTCTCTTGATATTCCAGCAGAGAAACAACCACAGCTCCATAATCGCTGGCATCCAGATATCCCCTTTGCTGGAACAATTAAGAATGGGGAAACTGTGAAAATCGAATGTGTATGTGCTCAACTGCTGCTCTAATTTCCACCACTAATACCTCCTAGGTGGATTGGACTGGCGGACAAATTGGTATAAACCATAGAACTGTGATCGTGTTTTGTTGTTTGCTCACAGTGCTTAGGAAACAATGATAGTGCCGACGATGTTAAAAACGTTGATCTTACCAAGATCCATTACCTCTCTGGGCCATTCGAGATCGAGACTGCTGAGCCTGGAGATGTCTTGCTTGTGGAGATTATGGATGTTCAGCCACATCAAGATCATCCTTGGGGTTTTGTTAGTACTTGCTTACCGTCCATTTGACCTTGAACTGACATGTGGGTAGACTGGTTAGTAGGATACTCGGATCATAGTCTTCGGTGCTAAGATCAATGGACAGGCGTCTTTGAAAAGAACAACGGCGGTGGCTTCTTGGATGAGCTCTATCCCTCTGCGTAAGTCAGTCCCTATTTTTACGTCTGTGGAAAGACGATTCTCGGTAATTTTTCTTCTGTTGGATACCTTTCCCAGTATCAATGTCTGAGGCACCCCTCGGACTCTTTTAGTTGTTGATGGATGTTGTCCTGACTAGAGATTTGGAACCGCACATTTGAGCACTTCTGTACATTCAAGCCCCGGTGGTTAAGACAGCCGAACTATTAAGAAATTGCAGCGTTCGGGGTATACGCTTACCATCTTCATTTGTGCTGACAGTTTGCAGAGCCAAGGCAATCTGGGATTTTGAGGGCATCTACTGTACCTCTCGCCACCTCCCACACGTCAAGTTTCCCGGCTTGATCCATCCAGGTATCCTAGGCTGTGCTCCATCTGCTGAAGTCAGTATTCTTCATATGGTCTTAGCAGTAATGCCTACTCACTAAACAGGTCCTCTCGACGTGGAATAAGCGAGAAGGCGAGTTGATCGCCGCAAACAAGCTGGACCGAATCGTTGCCCAGCCACCCAACCCACAGAACGTCCATGCTGGCTCAGCTAGCGAAGACATCAAAGAGAAAGTCGGACGTGAAGGTGCGAGAACTATCCCAGGTCAGTCTTCTCCTTCCCGAAAGCGTGACTCAAGCGAAGACTGACACAGCCAGGACGTCCCGAACATGGTGGCAATTGTGACATCAAGAACCTCAGTCGCGGGAGCAAAGTTTACTTACCCGTTCACGTCAAAGGTGCCAAATTCAGCGTCGGAGACCTTCATTTCTCGCAAGGAGATGGAGAGATTTCTTTCTGTGGTGCTATTGAAATGTCCGGTGTAATTACTATCAATTTCACGGTCATGAAGAATGGTATGGCAGATCTGGGCATGAAGTCTCCTATTTATCTGCCTGGACCGGTGGAACCTCACTATGGCCCTGGACGCTACTTGACGTTTGAGGGATTCTCGGTTGATCAACATGGCAAGCAGGTGAGTGCTTTTGCGACCGAAGGAATGTGGCAAAACTGACTGGTGATATAGCATTATATGGATGTCACTGTAGCGTACAGACAGACCATCCTTCGTAAGCCTCCCTTTGATAAGTATGTCCAGGCACTAATTGCTTCCAGGATGTATCGAGTACCTCCGCCGCTTTGGATACTCAGACTATCAGGTCTACCTCCTTCTCTCTTGCGCTCCGGTGCAAGGGCACGTCGCTGGCATCGTTGATATCCCAAAGTGAGCCTTCCTGGGTCATATGTCAGATATGTCACAAATGCTTTCTCTAACATTCGCAGCGCTTGTACGACCCTCGGCCTCCCAATGGACATCTTCGACTTCGACATCTCACCAAGTGGTGCAGCCAAGAAACTGGACATGGGAAGCTGTGCCTACGAGACTGGCGTCACGGAAGGTGTGGTTACTAATGGAGGAGGGAACAGTGAGCATAGCTTTGGTGGTGGGTTGACTTTCAAGGACAAAACTACTGTGGTAGAGGATCTGAAGGAGAAAGTCATGGGCTCTTGAGTGGGACCCTCCAGATTCTTTGATGCTTGGCGGTGGTCATATAGACCAGATGTCACTCAATTGTTTTGTTACATTTCAGTAAATATAAGCTTCTTCCAAAGCAAGGATCCATGTAGCCGTGTGGTCGTCGTAAAACGCTCATCTATTTATCTTTCAGTCGATGCGTCGAGGGCTAGCCAGGAAACCCTCCTCTAGCCATTTTACGGGCCCTCTGGTCCCTCCGGTTGTGATTTGCCCTCGAGCCTTTATTAGCCTCCTTCCGGTTTCTAGCAGCTTCGGTCTCCTTGTCACCAGTTGGACCAGCAACATTGCCACGGCCTCTGCCTCTACCACCACGAGGCACTCCTCTAAGCCTGCCTCCTCTGCCACGGTCATTCGCATTGTCAGAGTCCTCTGTGCCAGAGCCGGCAGGACTAGCTCTCCAAGCAGAAGGGCCTAACTCTCGCTGTGCACCCGTGAAAGAGGTAAATTTCGCCTCCAGTCGTCTCATCTGTCTAGGGTCCCTAGAGAGCATGAGTCCCCATCCCTCGATCGCCTCATCTGTCATGCCAGTCTCGTCTCTTAGAGTCTGTCTTGGCTTACCTCTCCGGGTTGCGGCATCGCGACCGAAGAGCTCTGGTGTTGACTTGTATGCTCGGAAAAGGGATTCATCATGAGCATCTCGGACATCCGAATTAGTCTCCTCGGGGTTGTTTCCCGGGGTTGCGGAGTCCACAGTGCCCCCAACGTCTTCGACATCGTATGTATCGTCTCGTTCGTCGTCGTCTGAGTCAAATGCTGCCAGGGCTGACAAGATCGCTGCTTTGCTTGGTGCATTCAATCGATCCTGAAGAACGTCATCCGCAGTCTTGTCTGGGTTTTGGCGGCCAAAGTGTAATCTTGATGTATCAACAGCGAGTCGGTCAAACTCATCATCGTCGAAAACATTGCGACGAGTTGGTAATTGCGGAGGTGTGGAGCTAGGTGCCATATCGGGTATATGCTGATGGTTTGAATCGCTGTAAACTGTTAGAATTACCGCTTTGGACATATGACATGGTGTGACTTACAGCTCTTCTGAACGATCAGTATTTTCGAGATATGGCGGCAAAGATCCTTCCAAGAGGTGACCGATAACTTGCTCGACATTGTCTTCGTACTCATCCAGTAATTTGACAACAAACCCCGATCCAAGGTCCGGGAAGAGATCCTGGACTTGAGAAATTAAGCTCATTCGATGTACATGAATTTGTCCATGGCCCGACACATTGATGGCTATACTTTTGCCTTTGTTGACTTTCTTTTTGCTCAATCTTGCCGGTTTTCCACTGGCGAAAGGTTTCTTGAAATCAGCAAGAGACTTGAGAACGGACTTCGCCCTCACAGATCCAGTACCACTTGCATCTATCCGTTGCTGGACTTGCTTGAGAAGCGGTGTTTCGGTAACCAGCTCAGCTACCAGTGAGTCGTTGACGTTTGTAGGCCCTGCCTTGTGAGCATCCGCTGCAACCTTCAGAGAGTAAAGTTGGTCAACGAGGGATGAGAAATTGGGCTTCTCTCCTTCTGTAAGACCTATCAGACAGAGATAAAGGGTTGAGACAATGGCCTTTCGTAAAGGAGGATTCATAATCTTGAAACAACTGATGAGGGCATCCACAAAATCGCTTCCAGCCATGAAAAATGCAGCCGTTTGAGGAGATGCATGGAGAAGGTGATCTAGTCGTTTGAGTCTCGACTCAACTGTTTTCAGGTCTCCTTTCAGCCCTGCGTCGAGCTCCTTTATCATATAAGTCTTCAGAGAAGCCAGAGAGACCTCCAAGGAAGACATGTGTTTGGTCCACACGAGAGTGACGAGTTTCCCGCCATTGCTCTGCCCATAGATCTTGCTGAGATCTGCCAGGAATTCCCAAGAAAGAATCGACTCAGGGGGATGCTCGGAATCTAGAAGTCGATTTGATAACAGGAACGATAACTTCTGCAGCTGTTTCTCCTTAGATGGATCGGAAGCGGATAAATGCCCCTGTGACAAAGCTGCACCCGAAGCATAAGAAGTGAGGAAGGCTGGTAAGGATTCATCTGTGGTTGATGATCGGGCAAATTCAGAGGCGGGTAAGGCCAGGTGAGCTCCAGCAAGGGCAATCCAGGCATCGAGACAAGCCTCCCATTCTTCTGGGACAATATGATTCCTCCAAGCCGCTTCCGGGAAAGGGACAAAGTTTGGAATGCTGGAAAGAGCCATTTTGAAAAGTCGTGACGAAGTCAGAAGAAGGCTGAGTGAGGACTGGGGACTTCTACGAAATAAGCCCTACTTGAGAGCACCAGGGTCGCTCAAATTCACCTCCATTCATGATCAAATCCAATATCCTCGCCGTTTGACTCAGAATGAGTGATTGTCTCGTCTCGTCTCGAACGCTGTGGGTGCATCTCGGTGATGACAACGCCATGCAGCAAGGCTGAATTCAATAGAACGCGTCACCAATCAAAGCCCGCCTCGCTAATTTAGCGCCAAGACTTCTAGCCCACATTCTTTTTCAGATCCGCAGCCGCCCTTTTCTCCCCTCATCGACAACTGCAACCTGCAAACCAGATCACCTTCATCACTTTGCCGAATCTCAAACGATCGAGTCGTGAAGGACTACCCATACAACAACAATGTCTTACCAAAAGCCAGAGAAGGAGTTCGGCGAGGGCCCAGTACGTTGTGCAATTAGAATCTGCGTCGGCGCATACTGACTTCACCTTCACAGAAAACCCACAAGATCCGCATTACCTTGACCAGCCGAAAGGTCCAATCCCTCGAGAAGGTCTGCCAGGAGCTCATTGAGCGTGCGAAGGGAAAGGATCTCCGCGTCAAGGGCCCTGTTCGGCTGCCAACCAAGACCCTCAAGGTCACCACCAGAAAGACCCCCTGTGGTGAAGGTTCAAAGACTTGGGACACCTTCGAGATGAGAATTCACAAGCGCCTCATTGAGTATGTAAAATCATGCCGAAGTTACCGCAATGCTAATGCACATACAGTCTCAACGCCCCCACCGAGGTTGTCAAGCAAATCATCATCAACATCGAGGCTGGTGTCGAGGTCGAGGTTACGATTGCTGCTTAGGTGTAGCTCGCAGATGGATACTTGCTGGTGGAATTGGCATTGGTAGCATACAACTTCCACGCTGTGAAGGAAGATTCTCAATACAAAAGCTGCTTTTGAGAAACCACTTCAACATGCCGATTGTGACTTTTTGACTTGCCTATGTGATTGCATTTGACAGCCATGATGTTCTGTCGGAATGTAGATTGTTGCTAGACGGCATGTATTGCTTGCTCCTAAGACTGAACAACCACACCCACATATTACCTTCCCGGTGCAATTATTTACATGAAGCTACCAAACAGCATGTGACTGCTCTGGCTAAAACTTGGTGTTCCCTACTCGAATGCAGAATGCAAAACGCCCAGTTTTTTGTGTCTGATCTATATCGGAATAACATTACGTTTCTCCAAACATACCAAACATGTCGCGATGCCAGAGTGGTTAATGGGTAAGACTTGAATTAGTAATTCAGTCATCTTATGGTTTCGGCCTCGTAGGTTCAAATCGTACGTGCTGCTTCAGTCACACTGCATGAACTAAAAGACTAATAATAAGTAGCTGCTCGCGACGAACAAATTATCTGTTCTTTTTTTGCATTTTGAGTTGAAAGTGCGGGGCGAAGCTGGCTGATTTGCGAAGCGAATGGTGTGCCTGGGTTACGAGAATGAATACTCAGCTCTTTTCAGTATAAATAAAAATGACCATTATACATTCGTTATTGATTGTTGTTCCTGCTTCTTCTTTACGTTCGCCTTGTATTGTTGTATCTCGAATGTTCTAAGTGGTTTTTGTTTTTTTGAAAAGAAAATCCGACTGGACGGGATGTTGAGTTTCGTCTATTACTTTGAATCTCTTGGTGCATTTTCTAAGAACGGATGTTCAGATATCTCCAGGATCAGGTTCAGAAATTTAATTGCAAATGCAAATGCCGTTAGCCGTTATCATCTGCCATTAGCCAGCAGCATATCAGGGCATATAATGAAGCAATTTAGACTGAGCTTCCTACTCGCAATTATTTGACTGGTTTGAAATACCCTTGGCTTAGACTCAACAGGTAGTCTTCGTGACTTCTGCGTATTTCTTGAACGTGTACTAGTAGGCAAAAGTCAGCAAGGGTACTGAAAACGGAAGCTCATTCGGCTTTACTCCGACTTTGATCGTACTCCACTGTGATTGTTCTGTGTTCCATTCCTGTTTTAGAAGGGAGACGAAACAAAGAAGAGAAAGAGAACTCTCCTTCTGAGCAACCCTAATCGCTGGCAATATTTCACAACAAAAGCTGGATCGTTTAACAAGAACTGGTTATAACACTTTCAGACAGACACTAGATGAGGTCTTTTGTAGCAGCGAATAGGACTTTGAGTCTCCAAATCCTGGTCCATACGCCTGGGAAGGTAAATACGACTAGGAAATTTACTCAATTACTACGTAAATCCAACTTAACGAACTAAGACTACAAGGGTTTCGATGTGCCATCAGATAGTCTCAAGTTAATATATTATCTGAGAATAGTAAAAAGCGTTTCCTTATCTTTCAATGTATTCGATCTTAACTAAGATTACTTAATGATCTACAAATATCTATAACTGATAGATCCAAAATGCAAGTAAAGATGTAATAAAGATGAAAAGTAGTAGATATACATGCCTAAGACTATAAGAAACAGCGAATAGTAGGGTAGTAGGAGGGAAAGTACAGCGGTGTCTCTGGGAATCAGCCGTCCTGGAGATTTTCTCAGGGGATTCCCCTGGACGGAAACCAGCTAGCCATGAGAGAGTTACTGGAAACCAACCATTGGACGAGGAAGGAAGGCAATACTTTGATGTGGGATGCGAATCCGTTCTGGTAGCGAGAATTTCTCGGGGAATGAATTGCATGGGGAAGGATTTCAATGGCATCTGATGGACCGAGGGCGTGGGAAGGGAGGTTGAATGCAGAGGACAATTCGGACAGAGAGGGATAGCATGAACTATAAAATATTCAGAATATTCCGAAAGATGCCAGTTCCTAGGTAACTCGGCTAGGCGAGAGAGGGGTACCCAAGTGGGGGAAATTGGAAAATATGATCCGGGAAGACGGTGATATGTCAGGAATAGGAATCATCGGGAACCGGTGCTCTAGAAAATCTTGGAAGTGTCATATCGGGGAACCTGACAAAGCACTATTTTTGAGGAAATGGTACATTGAACGCGCCTAAGGGAGTGGGATGCCGGTGATTTCCCTTGCCTGCAAAGGATGAAGCTCTGGCTTGGGAAAAGAAAAGGCCAATGCTCATACTTGGTAACTAATTCCTTCCACTAGCAAGTCGGAGAACTTTTGGAGTGATACCCATTCCTGCGAATGACATCGGAAAATTGGAAACCGGCTTACTGCTGCCAAAGCTGCCCAAACGTGGCATTCCTTTGAGAATCACCGTCTTTCACATAGAATAAATTCATAGAGTGCTGAATCAAGCAAGATGCATTTGCTAAAACCCCAAACTCCGTAGCGGCGTAGCAAATACACACCATTCCCGGTGCCCACTCCCTGATCCCAGGATTAAACATCCTTTTCTCCACCAGCAAGCACAATCCTCGTCTTCTCCTCCGTCGAAAACATCACCGTCCCACCCTTCAGCGCAGCAATCAGCATCGGTACTGCCTCATCCTTGAAATCATCACTCGTCCTCAGCCTCTCGAGATCATCTGCAAACTCTGCTGTCAAGCGCTGCATATAGAACTGGGAGAATGCAGCCTCAATTTCTGCTCGGGTTGGCTCTCTTGATGACGATTTGTCACGGGCCTGAGAAAGTCAGTCAGGTTGCCCGTATGAGAGAGGTGGAAGAGTGGGGAGAGATGCTGACGGTATTCTCCTCAGCAGATGACGGCGATGATTCTCTAGCGTCCTGAGAGTCAGAAGCTTTGCTCTTGACCTGCTTGCTGGGTCTCTCGGGTTCGCTGTCAGAGCTGTCTGATGAAACTGTATTTCGTCAACATCTTGCTTTTAAATACATCTAAGTGACGCACCTTCAGTTCTCGACTTTCTCTTCTTATGTCGCTTTGTCTTGGCGCTAGTACTTGGTGCCATTTCTGGTATTTGTTCTGTTTTGGAAAAGGAAAGGAGTCGGATTTTCGAGGAGAATTTATTTCATGAGGTGATCACGTGCGAAATGTAGAGCGCCATCAAGAGCTACGGCTCCGATGAAGGTAAGGATCTTGGAAAAAGAGGCTTCAATCAACCTTTTGGATATAGATTTCAGACATTACAATTTCACTGAGGTGATGTTGCAAGCTCGGGGAAGCTGTGCAACGAGGCTTCAGCCCTATGCAACTTTATTGTGACATCACTAATTCAACCATCGAAAGTAATAATTATTATTAATTTCTGCACGAAAATTAAGAAAAACAAAATGGTATCATCCAGGTGCGCCGTGTCATATGCCGCAAAAGTGTTTCCATCCAATCATCAAATCCCCGTCTTTTGTTCGTCTCATGCAACTCCGTGACATGCGTGTGTCCGGTTCTCCTTCCTCACGGCCCAACCTTTGATAGCGATCACCGTTATAACCCAAGCCATTAAAAGGGTAATGACTCCCATGGAGACGGTGAAAATGAACATTGCGTCTAGTCCGTTATCTTCCATTGCCATGACTGTGTCCCGAGCCTGAAGGAATGTCAGCTTTAACGAAGATGTGATGGGAAACAAAGCGACTTACGCTTGCCATAAAAATCATTCCTCCAGCCATCAAACAGAATGCGGTGATGAGCTCTGTCGGTGGCCTTCCTGGTAGTATTGAAGTTGGTGGTGACAAGTAATAAAGGATGTACGTTGCTCCACGAGCAAATGCAGCTCCCATCAGCAAGGTACCCCACTGTGTGTGGATCATTGTGGAGACCATGGACTCCTGGTGATGAGAGCTCATCATCTTACCAAGTAGAAGAATAACTAGAGCAGGAAGAGGATTCATCGAGAATCTGTAACTCCTAGGCTCCTCCGTTGCTTCTGGCTCTCCAGCGTGATAAGGGAAGTTTGACATGGCGGATTTTTTGGTGGTATTAACTAGGCTTCGGACGTTCTTGGACTCAATGACCATGCCGCACTGAGAAGTGTCAGCCAGCTCAGATTCTATATGTCTCGACTTACCAATCCGCCACCGAAGAACATAAGTGTAAGTGAGAGATGCTCGAGATCTTGAGCTGTCCATTCTTTACCCCATGCAGCCAAATGCTCCAGAAAGACATTCGTAGAGCCGTAGAAGAAGATCAAGAAGCTCTCTACGAACTCTGCTGATGGTCGATTTTTCGGTGATGGGTTAAGATTCCAAGCCCATCCAATATCGGCAAAACAGCCAGCCCATCGCCCTAGCGTCAGGACGCCGTACCAGAAAAACACGCCTCCTTTAATGAAGTGTGCCAGGCCGCTGAATACTTGAGATCCCATCTGATCTGGTCAGAAAAGCCACCTCGAATGGGTTTGTGAACTCACAAAGAAGCCACCGTATGTGACGATGCCACTAGCGATAGCAACAAATCCCAAAATCAACACCAGGCGATCGATTGCGTTGTAAGGAAATTCTAGGACTCTTGTCAAGCGAGACGAAATGAGAGCTGGGATTTTGTTCGTCAAATATGTATCCACGGCAGTGCCATGCATCAAGCCATGCTTTTCCTCGAATTCATCTTCGTCCTCAGTCTGTAGCTGTAGCTCCGGGAGGTTGTCGACGGAGTCGGTAGAAGCAAGCGAGCTACTTCTAAGTGATTCGGTATTCGGCTCAGTGCCCTGTCCGCTGTCATTAGATAGTCGGTAGATCTGCGCCTGTCTCATAGAATGTATGCGCTGATGCTCTGTGATTGCTTCTGCAGAAATGGGGGTGAATCCGGCACTCGTTGAGCGAGCTTTCCGTGCATATGAATGTATCACTCCCATGACCAGTTGTGCGCCCATCACCCATGTCAGAACCCAGCCAAGCTTGTGATGTGCATTGTTGGGGTACAAATCCGGAGTGCTGGCGTTATAAATGCTGGCCAGTAGAACACCGATCACATTGACAGCCAGGAAAACGAATTGGCTCGGAAGACTGAACCGCGATCGAGAAATCGAGAACATCACGCCTGTGAACTTTATTAGAAGGATGCATCTCCGGAATAGCTAAGAGTCACTCACTGATTGGCAAGACAAACACCCAGCCAATTGTCATAAGCACTATGTGCGCCAACATCAGCGCCGAGTGCCCTCCATATTGAAAGTAGGTGTCTGCAGCTGATTTCGAAGGAGTTGCTGGTGACAGCGAAGGAGCCATGTTCATAGCCATGTCCTCATCATGATCATGTGCATGCGCCAAGCCTGAAAAGGTGAGAAGTACGGCACCAGCAAGTGCTGCGCATCTTCGCGACTTTGGAAGCATGTGTTGTTTGTTGTGAATCGTTCGCTAAAGGGTGTGCACTGTGACGAGTAGAGAGCCGGCGGGGATAGCTCCGGTGGTGTAGCTTTTGAGGGGCAGCTCTGTACAATGAGGGCGTGCGTGCAAAAGACAAGGACTGCAAGAGTTTAATGAGAGTCGCTTCCACGAGTTCACTTTCAGGTAGAGGGAACAGAGGAAACATGTATCTTCTGGAGAGGCAAGAGCAAACGGGAGTGAGCGATATGACGATTATTTATCTCATCCTGTGGCCTGGCCGAGAAATCCGTTCTTATGACCGACCACCGAGCTCGAATGATCGCATCAGAGCCCACTGAGTGATGCATACAGATGGACAGGGTAGACATCTGCACGGTCAAGCAGACTACGTAGTAAAGAGGAAAAGAGTGAGGCAAGGGTGCTTTGACCGAAACTGCCTGTGTGTGCCTTTTGTGTGAGTCAGGACAGGCGATTGTCTGTCAAGTATGAGCTGGCCGTGTTTCCCGCAGAGCTGGATGGAACAGACATTTGCAACTATACCTTAAAGAGCACTGATATATCATGTCAGCCCACAGTATGAGACGGACCAGCCTGTAGGAGGGTGCTTTTGGCTGGGAGGGTGAGGTAAGGTGAGGAGATATGTCCGGCAAACGGAGCAGCAAGCAGACTTGAGACTTCGCTGACACATTATTAATGCAGACTTACTGTAGCCAGACCTCCGGTCGCCAGCACACCCCGACTTAAGCACCCATCCAGCCATCTCATCTACCCTAACCTACGATCCATCCACGCTACATGTATCGGCGAGGCTGATCACTTTCACGCGCGATCTGCGATCCTCACCTTCCCGATGACCAGGGGTACTGTCTTGGCATACGTTCAGCGGCATTCTTAGTGGCTAGTTAAACGTCTGGCGGCGTCGTTGAGGAAGCCAAAGGCTGCCGGCATCTTCGGATAAAGCGAACTCCACCTCTGCAAAATGTATGAATGCCCTCATATGAAGTATTTTGGTGCCGTCTTGCCCGTTCTGTAAATGTCGGTAAGTGCGATCGGGTCACACGCTTCAATGACCAGGTGGGAACCTAGAAAGCCCAGACCAGACCAGCCCAAAACGAAACAGCACAAGAATGAGCACATTGTATGTTCTCTGTTCACGGCTGGCATACTGTGCGAGTTTCGAGTCGAGTACGATTTATTCCATTCTGTTCATCCTGTCCAGTAGAGGAGAGTTCGGCTAGGAGGGTTTTTCTTTCTTCCAAATCTGCCCTCATCCATATGCTGCATCGGAAATGATCAGTGCTTGATCCGGTTCAAGATTCAAGTTTCAAGACTCAACGCTACACCGCAGAAGTGGAATTTCTTCAGAAAGCATGGGCAACGATGCAAGTCGGGTGCCAGGTAAGGTAGGAACATCATGTCATAGACTTCTCACCCTACGATTACTTGTAAATGGATGGGGAAAATATTCTCCTTAGACGTCGTCTTTCAGTGCCTGGCTGTAGTTAAGCTTCCCTAAGATGACACTGATTCCGCTACGCTCAGTTGTGGCGACTTCTACGCTGGGTAAACGGTAATTTGACAACTACTACTAGCAACAATGGCTGCCGCAGTGGTAGCTCGGAGGGTGTAGAAAAATCAAGTCCACGTGTAATCTAGGCCCCAATGTAGGGCTGCTTGGGTGGAATTCGGAGGGAGCAAGTCTCCGAATGAATTTCATTGGCTTCATAAACGGTAACCAACCAATTCGTTGCCTCTTCCCCCTTCTATGAGGCTGTAGACCCATAATCATGCCACTTGGGGTCTCTCCAAACACTTGTTGAATTATACACAGGCGAGTTGTGCTGATATCGGTATGCAGAGCATTTTCCTAACTTGCATGGAATGGGTGTGAAATTGCTTGGGAGCCTAGACTGAAGCTAATTCCGCAAGAGTCTGTGCAACCGTGAGGCTATTTGAACGTTGTGTCAAGATCTTTTCCTCTTTGTCTAGCAGTGGTGTAGCACGATCATGACCTGATATCTCGCCTGAGCCTACTCAATGGGACGGCTTGCCCTGAGAATCAAAACGCGCATGCCACAGACCCGCTCGTTGAATGACCCAATGAACTCTGGCGAGTGATGTTGGTTCCTTGATTTGCGCTATGCTGAAGAGCTCGTTCTTGATGCGTAAGTACAAGGCAAAGATAGACCTATCCACTCAGTTCCCTCTACACGAGTAGAACAATGCTTCCATCGCCATTTTCAATATTATCATAGCAGCTCTTCGAGGACGCCAATTACTTTAAGGCTCTGACCCGTCGAATATCTTGACATCCAAATCCGATGTAATGATACTGCCACTGGCTTGATTCACAGAGCAGCACGGTTCTTGATGCTCCATATTTCAGACTTGGAATCTTCGATAACCTTCCCTTCTTCTTCGAGCTTTCGAAGAATTTGCATGATACCACCATGGGCTGGTAGGTGCAGGTTCTCAGGAACGTCTTTATAGATGAACTTGACAATTTCCATCGAGGTCCAGTCATCAGGTTCGCTCGACGCTTCGATTCCTGGGGATGATTTCTTGGACTTCAAAACCTGGATCACTTGGTTTTCCCGGACTTGTCTATGTTTGATGTATTCGATGATTTTGCCTGGACCATCCTCGAGAACAGCACCATGCCCAGGGTAAGCTCGACCTTGGAATTTACTTCGCATAGTCTCCAAGCTCTTCAAGTAAACCGGAAGGTCTTCAAAAACTGCTGTTCCATGACCAAGCACGTTGTCACCAGTGAACATGGCATCTTCTTCTTCGAGAACCAACGCCATGTGATCTTGGGTATGACCGGGTGACAAAACTGCTCTCAAGGAAGCACCTTCTACTTGAAAAAGCTGACCATCCTTAATGTCAAGCTGTCCGGTTTCAGGCTGATTTTTGTAGACGCTCGTAGACGGTGAGTACTCTAGCAGATGCTTGATGCCGCCTTGATGGTCATGGTGCCAGTGAGTGATAATAGCCTTCGCAACGGTTGCATTCTCTTGTTGTAGGATCTCTTTCAGGGAGGCAATCCAAGCAGGCTTGCCTTCCCCGGTATCGATCAGGAGTCGCTGCTTTCCGGTACCGATGATGTACGTATTTGACCCTAAAAGCAATTAGGCTACAGCAACATGCGAAGACAAGCCAAGTGGGTCACCTTGCAAAGTGAACTATAGTTGCATCAGTAAGGACTCCTGAATGTACTCGGGATTAATTTATGAGAGGGTTGGCCGCTTTTGAGAAGCAAATACAAAAGCTGCACAGAGATTAAAGGGTTACCGAAGACGATCTAATCGAGTCGGACCAAGTTTGGTACTGTCTCCTCGAATATCCACTAGCGAGAATACTTCTCAGGACAAATGCCTCGCCTCAAACACGAAACACACCCATCAAATACAGGAACTTCCCGCTGAATATCAAAGAGATACCTCGAGAAACTCTACCAGTAGTGCGAGCATGAACATGAAGGACTCGTTGTGTCCAATACACTCGCTTGAGCTAGGCTGCACTTGACGATACTCAATCATGCTTAGATGTGGAGAAAATCAAGAAATAACGTGTCATATCCAAACATGGGGTCCTCTTCCAGCTTACAAAGGCGTAAATACATCATAATGACAACGAGCGGTACATAGGCTAGGTTTTCGAACACAGTGGCTCACCTTTCCCGGATTACCTCCAAGCACTCGAATAACAGACGAGCTTAATCTCTCGACATCCTGTAATGGAACTAATTGAGTGGCCATTTTTGAAATAAGGGCGACACGAGGGGCCGCTGGCATGATGTTGTGAAACGATTGCTGGGAGAATTCAGAACTCCCTCGGATAGGTATGATATCTCGTACTGTAATCGTAGCCCCTAGCCCCTAGCCCCTACCTCGGCCGAATGCTTGTTTCTGATTGGTTCGACCATGCCAACAGATTTATGAGCCCAACCTCGAGGCTTCGGCATCACTTTTCAACACTGAGGATTGACATTCGTCAACCCACTGAAACAATGGGTTCTTCACGGCCTGTGACGCCGGCGTCGCCCAGAGTACCCAAAATCAAACCTGCTCAGCCAGGTGTGCCTCTTTTTGGTTGTGGTGTGTATTGCAAAGCCGCCGCAAACTCACAGCCTTGCACGCCAGCCTGCTAACTTGATATTCTCAGAACACGTCCGCATCCTGCTGGAAGGACCAGTCGAGATTCTAGAAAATACTATACGTGCCTACAGGACGTGTATGTGTGTGGTCTCCGATACAACACCAATAATACCCCAGACGTCCAAAACTCCCGCCGGACAAGCACTCACGACCCTTACCCCGAATTACCTCTGTCTCCAATGTGAGGTCACAACAACAGCATCTGGACGCGTCGAGCATGGCATGGAAACTAAGCATCGCTTTTGTATGTGCCATTATCATGTAGATGGCGGAGGTGGCAAAGCTTACATTCTTAGATGTTGAGTCCAGAAACGGCTACCTCTTCTGCCAGATGTGCAACGACTTCGTATTTGATCCAACACTTGAGGGACTGAGGTTGCGCAAGATTGGTACCGGAAGCTTCTCTTGTGAGTGATGTATTTGATCATATTCTCCTGCCTGCGTTACCAGGTAGTCCATGAGTCTGACATTCTGATAACAGCACGGAAACGGAAACTGGACGATCTCTTCACCGATGCCTCCAAGGAGGACTCACAACTCATGTCCGTCAACACAAACAATACCCCTTGTCGAGCGAGTGGTATCCGGGGAATATACAATATGGGTGCTACATGCTACATGAATGTCATTCTCCAAAGTTTGATGCAGAACCCTTTACTCCGCAATTTCCACCTGGGGGATGGTCACCGAAGCTCCGAATGTACTCGAAAGAACTGCGTAGCATGCGCAATGGATGAGATGTTTCAGGCATTTCATGCGCAGCCTGATACGGTTGGGTACTCGGCTCATAACATGCTTGCCTGCTTCTGGATGTCGAAACGGAAAGCATATGAAGAGCTTGCTAGCAACAAGGAGCAAGATGCCCATGAATTCTTCCAGTTTCTCACTGAAGAGCTTCATGAAATCAATGCCAATGCCCACAAACAGGCGTTGGAGGACGGTGCCCCTTCACCGAAGCGTGCCCGGCCAGATTCGAGCTGCAATTGCATCGTCCACCAGACCTTTTACGGCCGCACGCAAAGCACCATCACATGCCAGGGTTGTGGCGAAATCAGAACCTCTGTCCAGCAATTCATGGATCTAAGTTTGGGTCTTGACGTTCTCTCGAAAAAGAAAAGCATCAAGACTACTGGACTGAGCGTTAAGAGATGCCTTGAGGCAGAATACAAGCAGGCGGAGCGCTGTGAATACACCTGTCACAACTGCGGGACGAAGGAGGCAAAGAAGCTATCAAGTATTAAGAGCCTGCCCAACGTGCTCTCCCTACAGCTGAAGGTAGCTGGGCCAGTCTTTTTCCACACTAACTTCTACTGACAAACCTGATAGCGCTTCAAGCAAAGCAATGGCTCTGCCTCGAAAATCGAAACTAAAGTTTCTTTTCCCCTCAAGCTCGACATGTATCCTTATACAAATCGAGCACGAGGTCAAGACCCCAAGCAAAATCCCGAGTTGGCCAGAGGCTGCACATACGAACTCCAAAGTGTGGTTGTTCATGTCGGCAATCTCGAAACGGGTGAATTGTGACCACAAAATGTCAAAAGCGATTCGCTAACTCCCACAGGTCACTACATCTCATACTCACGTGTTGGCAATCAATGGTTCAAGTTCAATGACCATAATGTCACACTGGCATCAAAGTCCGACGTCCTCAACTCCGAGGCATTTATTTTATTCTACGTCATACAGTCGTTAGCATAATGGGCAGTAAGGCGTTATTTTGCAATGTAGACAAGGATGGATATGCATTTCAGGCGTTATTAATATTGGGTCGGATGTAACAATACCCAGGCCGCGAGAGCCCAGCATCATTGTCACGACAGCATGATATACGGGCTGCCGCCCGCCGGCTCCCTATTGTACAATACAAAGATTCGCTAATAGAACCTCATTGAAACCCATGAGTGTCAAGAAATGGATTCGTCCTGGCCCTTCCATTTCCATCTGTCGCACTCGAAGTTCGCGTAGCAGAAGAACTCGTTACTCAATCCTTTGGAGTGAACAGGTTCAAATGTCGTAGTTGCAATGCCTTGCGGGCGATATAGCTTGTTGATAAGCATCTCCATCCTTTCTCCCGTACAGAGAATTAGCCGTGCAACTGTAGTTCTCTTCTCTGGTGCTACTCCCCAAGACTTAGACAGCCATCGAACCGTCATCGCAGCTACATAGATCCATGATGAGCTAATTCCAAAGTATGGAAGTCAGATCCCCATACCTTTAGTCTGACAGTCCTCGCTCAAGAAAGGAGGGTCGCAGATGATGTGATCAATACTCGCCTTTAATTCGGCTGCACTACATCAGCTTTGCCTAATATATCCAGCACGGTGAACCCACATGGCAACTTCGTAGGATTCTTGAAATCATAAAACACAAACTCCGGGAAGACCTCAAATCGTTTGTCAAACTCTAACAGCCACAATCTAGGCTTGTCGCTTTCGCTTATGCCACTCGCAGCCTGCAGAAACTCACTATCAACAGTGGCGTGGGTTCAATGACGGGGATCCCTTACTAAGATATTCTTCAACTGGACGAACACACTTGGGGCAGATACCACAGCGATGCTCGTGCCCGATGCAGCACTCACAAGCAGCTCCTCAGCCAGCGCTTTCGCTGTTTCGTCCGAATACTGCACTCACACTCATTAGCACCTTCCGAATTCACTTGAGATATTCCGCTCCAGCTTTGCGTGAAAGGATCCCAAATCACGAACCCAGAACTGCGATTCGTTCCAATCCTCCGCAAAAGCTTCCATACTCAGCGGTGCAGAGGAGGTTGCATTCTTCTCGGCTTCTGCCTTCAGATCCTCGAACTGCCTTTCGTGAGCATCGCGCTCGGCATAGAACTCTTTCAAAGCGGAGAGTGCAGAGCCCGATAGAACGCTGGGATGAGTTAGTCAGCTTTAGAATATTTGCGAAGGCATCTGCTCACGGGGTCTCGTCTTCATCAACGCCGTTCATTTTGGTGTCTTTTGTGGTGTTGGGAGCAGATTGTCATGGATCATGACTGGGCTTGGTTTGGCGAGAAAATTTGCCGAGTTGTGTCGCTGCTCCCCGATAACAATTACCGTAGGGGAAGTACATCTACCACCCTAGCTCTTTTAGAGTGTCGAATCGACAAGCAAACACACAGATTTTGCTTGAGCAAGATGATGCGGTTGAATTGGTTTGTGTTTTAGAAGGCGGTTTCACGTCACTCGGGACCTCTTTATGAGAAAATGTTGTCAGGTTCAAGGTTTTGATATGTACAATTGCTATCCCAGTTTACATGCACGCCAAGAAGACCATTTGCTCTATTGGTCGTCAAGGACATGCAGATATTTCTTCTCTTCCCTCTTCTCACGCTCTGTCGCAGGGGGCAAATCATAGAAAGCAGCACTGCGGTATCCTTGCTGCAAAAGGTCAGAAATAGGTCCATGGTCAGAGTGGCAATTGCTTACCAAGTAGTGGAATGTGAGGCTGCTGAGCTCAGCTGGCTCGATTCCAAGATCCTTGAATGTCTTCGCAGATGGATCAATGTGCTGATCGATGAATTCCCTTTCAACCTCGTCGGCAGAGATTACTGGCCACCAGAGGGCCTTGTTCAAAAGTCCAGCGGCTGGCTTCAGGATAGACTTTGGCAAATTAATGTGGCGACGGTGCTTGATGATTTCCTTGTCGACCAATTCGGCGATCTCAGCCGTTGAGTAATTTCTTGGGCCATAAAGCTCATAAGTTTGCTCAGCAGTGCTGTCATCGTGGAGCATCTTCTCTAGTGCCTCCCCAACATCTATGGCCTATAATGGATTAGCCCAGGATACCTCTGAAAATACGACAGACTTACATGAACAGGCCAGTACCGTTCTTGCATGTGATTTGAAGTCAGGACATTGGTGACACCGGCAAGCTTGTGCAGTAATCGATCCTCAAATCCAAAAAGTGGCGCGGGCCTCACAATAGTGGTTTCAGGGAAGATGCTACGCACAACAGTCTCTCCACGTCCCTGAGAGGCAGGGTCAGTATTGGCAATAGGATTGATTGTGATGTCTGCTAACCTTTGTTGCAAAGAACTCGGAGGGTGAGTTCACATTTGCGTTATATGACGAGACATGGATGAACCGATCAACGTCATACTTGGCTACTGCTTCTGCAATTCTCTCAGCACCTTCAACATGGACATCCTCCAGATCAAAGTTCCTAAAGCCGTCAGAATCTCTCTCTTCATCTCGCCTTCAAAACGTACTTGGTAGGGTACATTCTCCCAACGAGATTGTAGACCACATCAGAATGTCTGACACTCTCCTCAAGAGATTGTGTATTTCTGAGATCATATTCCTGGAAGAAAATTCAGCTAAGTCGCCCCGGGTACGCGTTTTCAATCCTACCATGAATACAACCCGGCCCAAATCTCCTGCGACCTTCAGATGACGCTTTGCCATTTCCTCACGGAAAGGTACAATGACGGTACATCCTTGTCGAGCTGTTCCACCAACTATCAGTCTCTAAATCATTCGAGTATGATATCGTGAATCGCGCACCAAGTCTGTTAACAATGTATCTTCCCAGGAATCCCGTTGCACCGAAAACCGTCACTGTGTGTCCTAATAGCCTTCATCAGCCCAGCTCCCGTGTCCTCGCATTGGTTGCATTTTACCTCCAAGAGATGATCTGTAGTAGCACAGGTTAGTATAAGATCATTGGCTCAGCAGGAAAAGTACCGACCTTCCACCCTGTGTCCGAATAATTGGTTTGCCAGTTCTCGTGATGGTAACATCGCTGATGTGCCGTCTGAGAGGGGTATTGTTGGCAGAGCTCCGCCCCAGCCGCACGGCAGTCCGGAGACCATTCATACTCGACGGACTGCAGGACTTCTGCATCGTTGCGGTCGTGCTCGAAATCAATTGACTGTTGTGGAGGTTCTGCCCGTACTGAGGAGCGATGAGGTTGTTAACGACCCTTGTCAATTCTTAGAGCTGGCAGTTCCCGCTAGGCCTATCGGGGACTGGCACAGTGCAAGTGCAGCTCCGCCAAAAGGCTTCCAGGTACGCGCGCGAACCTCCAGCCTGATGGTTGAACGTCGACTCAGGAACATCAACACTTAGACTTCAACTCAATACCACCGTCTTTCGTGCTTCTCTCCCACAACTAAACTCGACTTTAGGTCTCCTAAAATACGACCTGAGTCTATACGAAATTTGACACAGAGATACTCTACCTTCTTCCGCCGCCATGAGCAACGTCGACATCCCGCAATTTCTGGAGGAGCAGAGAGATAATGCTCCGGCTGAGCTGCAACACCTGTATCTCGACTTCGAAGATCTATGGGAGCGCAAGCTGTGGCATCAGTTGACCGATACGCTCATACAATTCTTCAACCACAAAGAGAGTGCCCCCCAACGATTAGCCTTCTACAAGACATTCATCCTCACTTTCGCCGACAAGATCAACCAGCTCAAGCTCGTCACCTTGGCCCTGAGCGCAGCCTCGCAATGCAAAGGTATTCTTTTAATCCCCTCTTTACTGAACTCCAGCTAATTTGTTTCGCAGATAGTGAAGAGCGCCTGGCTTTCCTTACCGCAGCAGCAAACAAAGTCAATAACCCGAATTCCCAGGACGCCTACGTCTACGCCACTGTCGCTGTAGCCACAGTGAAGCTTGAATTGAAGGATCTTGAGGGAGCAAGAAAGGATTTGGACAAGTCGGAGACGATCCTGGACAACTTTGATTCTGTTGAGACAATTGTGCATGCAGCATTTTACCGTGTCAACGCTGAATATTACCAGGTTCGTCTAGTCGTTGGAAAGGTTGGGAGCCTAGCTAATTATCATCCAGTCCAAACTTGAATTTGCGTCATACTACCGAAATGCCCTCCTCTACCTTGCGTGTATCGAAGTCACCGATTTGTCCCCCGCTGAGCGCAGAAGCCGGGCTTACGATCTTGCTATTGCAGCTCTGGTCTCAGATACAATTTATAACTTCGGTGAACTGCTGCTACACCCAATTCTTAACGACTTGAAGAAGGACGACACTTGGCTATATGAGCTTCTGTTCGCTTTCAACCGTGGGGATCTTGCTGCGTACGACGTTCTTGCTGGCCACATTTCCTCCAATACCCTCCTTGCAGAACACCGCGATGGCTTGAGACAAAAGATCTACTTGGCTGCTTTGACCGAGACCGTTTTTCGAAGACCTCCTCACGACCGCGAAATGTCGTTCCGCACAATTGCCGAGGAGACTAAGGTACGACCAGATGAGATCGAGCACTTGATCATGAAGGCATTGAGCTTGGGACTGTTGCGAGGAAGCATTGACCAAGTGGATGAGATTGCCCGTATCAATTGGGTACAACCGAAGGTGTTGGATATGAAGCAAATCGACAATATGCGGTTAAGACTAGAGGAATGGGACTCGAGCGTCAATCAACTGGGCAACTGGATCGAGTCAAAGGGTCAGGATGTTTGGGCCGCGTGATTTGGCATGGCATGGCGTCTGGGCATGATGACAACTGGCTGGGATGTACAATAGATCTCTCTAAGCATGAGATAGGCATTTGCCGCTACGAACGAGATACCTTCGCCTTCCGGCATGAGGTTGGGATTTCTAATCAAAAGAGCATTTACACAAGAAATTTTTAGCGCAAGGATTCTGCCCAAATTCGTTCTAAGTCAACATCATAAGGCGACATTTATTCCAAGGCAAATCAATTTTCGACGAGAGTAACAATTATTTTGTACTGAGATAGTAAACGCATTGAGCCAGTTTAATAACCTGTTGCAATTGATAAATCGGGAAACATATGGAGCACATAGAGGATGTGTGACAAGTGCGGTAGTACCGGATCTTGAGTTGTCAAATGAAAGAGTGTCAGATTGCTGTCTTAGTGACTCAATTATCTATTTACGTACATATGCCAACTATGCTTTCACCACCTTTGCTTCGCGCTTTCCATCCTCCACTCTCGGCTTCCCAAACAACAAAATCATGCCTACAACCCAAGCCGGCCACCACACACACCAGACCACCACCTGCGTATTCATGCCCCAAACATCCCACCCGAAAGCCGCCTCCTGTAACACCTGGCCAATACTCAGTCCCCAATGCCATGACCCAGCCATCACCACTGTTGTAGGAGCCAGCAGAGTCAATAGACAGGCGACAACAACCGCAACGATGGGATACTTTGGGACTGGCTGGATATAGGTCAAGGGAGCAGAGAACAGGCCCACGAGGAATGCAAGTGAGAAGTTGAGGGTGGCCAGAGCGGAGAGGAACATCCCGAGGAGGAGTAAGGAGAACGCTTTAATGAGCGTGTACTGCTGAGCGGTTGGAGCGAAGTAGCGGATCAGACTGTTGGAGAGCAGGAAAGGCAGGATGCAGTTTAGGAGGACTGTGAAGATAAACAGAGGTTGTAGCATCTAGGAAATGTTAGATTTGGTGTTGACAGGATAGTCTGAAGGAGCTTACATTTTGCGGTGCGTGATTGAAGATGAAGAGTGGCAGGACCCCAAGTAATTGGAGGCCAGCTACCACGGCTAGAGGTAGGAAAAGCTCTCTTTCGCGTACTGTGACAATCTCCTCTGGAGCTAGGGCTTTGGCACTGCCTTCCTTTACCAAGGCCAATTGCTTCTTTTCTCCTTTCTTGGACGATTTCTCTGCTGAAGTCGTGGGCGATCCGCTCTTGATCCAGAGAAAGATTGCCATGATGGTAAAGTTGACAGCTACCAGCATTGCACTAGGGAGATAAGTGCCAATACTGACGAAACGACTGGACTGCATGAGCAGGTAGAAGAAGAAGCTCTGGTGCAGGTGTTCTAGTAGGTTGTTCAAGCTCCGGAAAGTGCTTTCGATGACTCTCCCCATTGCCATCTCGTCTTGCCATCCATCTCCGAAGGGCTGCAATGTGATAGCATCGACATGATACGGAATGAAGCTGCTGTGAGGTCCAGATGCATATCCAAGGCCTTGCTTCAACATTCCACGAAGCATGGTCTGGAGCCGGTCCTGGTAGCTGTCCGAGTGCTTCCACATCTTCTGGATAGAGACTCCAATACCCATTTGACCACTTGCAATGGAGACCACTGTATTTAGGAGATCCAAGTTGGGAAGCTGACCATTGGTCCCGTCATAGACGGCATGAATGGACTCGAATCGATGATCGAATGGGTAGTCAATGACCACTGCCCCTTGTAAAGCTCCACTCTTCAAGGGGAGAGACTCAACGGCTGGGGACTGGTGTGTATCATGGTAGGCATCGACCCAAGCCTGTGGTCCAGCCGTGCTGTCCGCAGTGACCAGGAAAATGATATCCTTCGACCATAGTGACCATCTCTTGAAATAGCGGGCCAACGTGAGAACGAGGGCTACTCCGCTCCGATTGAGCTCCTCTTCAATATTCCTCCAAGCCCCCACAAGCACAATGGCTTCTGTGGCATCTCCTCTCGGAGCGTGAAGTATGGCGTAGACATTCTCCCCTGAATATGTTTCCCCCGCAGACTTGTACTTGTACTTTTGTCTCGCCACCTTCAGCCCAGAGGCCTTAAAGAACTCTTCCAGCTTATCATTTACCCTATTGTTCCGTCAGTCCGATATTCAACATGTGTACCTAGGCTCCATACTCGATATTGCTTTTCCCTTCCAGCGCATCAACCTCGTGCTTGTACCCTCGGAACACATTCTGGTCGCTACCAGCGAAATATGTATGGACCTGGCCCGGCAGCAGAGCGTTCTCTGAGATGTAAGTCTTCCGTGAATAGTCGTCTAGAGGTAGGACAAGCAGCCATGCGACGCCAACAACTATACAGAGAAAGGACAGGTATGGAGGTAGCCTGAGGAGCAATGGATTATGTCGCAGCAAAACGCCGGAAGCTATTGACTGTTAGAAGTAGTCTGGGGCCGTGGGAACTTAACTTGCATAAGAGAGAGACCATATTCAAGGAGCGAATTGTGTTGAGATTTGATTGCGCATTTTGATGTTGCTCCAGGCTAAGTCAAGTCGCGCTTCTCAAGCAGAGACGCGACTGGCACCCCACTCCACATATAATCACTACGAATCGAAGGGGATGCATGAAGTCCAGACGACCATTGAAAGGCAACTGAGCAGAATATTTAATGAGAAATGAACTCTTTCTGCGTCATTAATTATCTATAATCACAACATCGGCCAAGGCCGTTGCCCAACCATCCCAGCAAAAGCCTCCGTCCAACGCCGTACTATGCCTGGTATTTGTACAACAGTTTACAAGAATCTCGATCCTTACCCCGCCTCTTTCAAGGCCCCAGTCTCTGCGAGCTAGCCACATAGCCTAAACCAATATCCGGTCCTGACATGCTTGGGTTTGTGGTTGGAAGTACTCCATATCGTCCGTATGTCTTTTGGTCGACCGAGACATAATGTGGAAGTCTCCCAAGCAGGTTCAGCTTTCCCTCAATCCAGCGTAGAGCCTTTTCTGGTGGAGCAAGAAATTTGAGATATCCGAGACCCCCTGACATAATCAGCATTCAATTGTCAGGAAAGATAGGAAGTAAATACTTACATCCGTAGCCAAAGGCCAGTCCGCAGATATGTCCCAGGAAACTTGTATTTGGGACTAGCACTGATACAAATAAGACCATCACAAATGGTGTGATCCACGTCGGTATTTGTGTTGTTCCAAGCATGAAGTATGGATTCGATTTGTATGTCTTGACAGCCTCCATTGCAATCAAAGTGAATACCCAGATGCTGTTCTTCAGTCAACACAGATTCCCCACAGACCCCGATATCCAAAATGCTAACCTTGCTCCAAGGATGGTAGTGTTCATGTGGAAAATTGCCCTCTCGATGAATGTGTAGAGAAGCGCCGGAATCGTGGAAAGAGCTGGTATTTCCGTTAGTAACTTGTCATACAAGACAAATGAACCCCCAAGGACAGCGATTTACGAACCTCCCATGAAAAGCGCCAATGTCGTGAGAGTTCCATGTTCTGCCTCAAATCGCTCCAGTAATGGTGTCAAGGCCAATATGTTCATAAAAGCGTGGAAGAAGCCTGCATGGACAAGGGGGAAAGTATTCGTCCTATACACTACAGAGACGTATACATTAGCCAGTATTCAATGGATGAAAGATAGTAAAGGTGACGGGTTTTGTGATGCGAGATGACGAACTGGTGCTCAATCCAATCTCTTCTGGTATTAAAGCTCCCCATTTCTGCACATCCCAAACAGACTGTATACTGGCAATCCAAAGTAGGATGATAACAATGATAATGCCTCGAGTGAATAGAGGAAGTCGGAATATGTAAGAGCGCATTCGTGCCGCAGAAAACTGCGGAAGACTGGGAGCCATTGTTTGGTGCAGGTGATGTCTTCAGGGTTGGACTTAGTAGTCTTAGAGCAGTAGACTTCTGGAAACCGAAATCTCTGCGATTGAGAGTACGAGGACCTTTGGAGTTCAGGCTGTTGCAGAAAATGTTGTCAGCATCGTTGTCGTTGTCGTTATCGTTGTCGCAGGATACTTTTGAGCTGCCACGAGGAGGAAGGACGGGACCTGGAGGACAACTGCAGTGAAATGTCGCTTACAGCGAGTAACCCTGCGGCTTTTAGAGCTCGAGGCTGAGAGTCTTGACGAGGCTACAATGCTCGAGTCGAGTTTTGTTGTACTCCAACACTGGTATAGCTGAGCAAGACTCATGTTAATAAATGTATCTATATCTACTTAGTATATCTATATCAATTCTTAAACGTGAAAAATATATTCTAAGTACTACATCTTAGAAAACTTAAATGTATTATATATATCACTTTTTAAGATAGTGGAAAGATATTGTACTATCTGACGAGTATACTGATCTAGAGAAGGAGATATCTGTCCTCGGTTAAATAAGCATCTTCATCTTTTAGAAAGACGAGTTACTTTGAGTAGACTTAGAATAGCGAATCCCAGGGAATGGCTTTTCAAGCGACTTTCCTAACCAGCCAACCCCTCCCCTCTCGTCTGTTCCTAAGAACCAGCGGATGGACTTTTCCTAACACCAAGAAAGCTCCACGAGTGACACATTCATAAATACAAAATAATAGGTTATGGCCTTTCAGAATACCTTTACAATTGGTCAGACGCCTGTTATAATGGAAGTACTCGTTAGTGATATATTAAAGAACGCTAGGCAATGGGACCAGCCTGAGCGTGAGGGGTGCTGTCACCTGAGTAAGTACATGGCACAGGACAGACAGGGTATATGTTTGTGCGCTCTTTAATTACAAGTAGGAAAAATGCATTGATACTTAGGGAAGCGCACCAGACCATTCGTGAATAAGTACAGGGACATCAAAAACAACCGAACACCAGCCTTCCCATCCATTACGATGCATGGGCCTTTGCCATCGTGTTCAAAGCCGAACCATTCTTGAACCACTCAATTTGGGGAGCATTGAAGGTGTGTGCCAACTTGATGTCGAAAGTCTTTCCATCTTTGGGGTGCACTCTGAGGGTCATTGGCTTGCCAACCTCGAGCTCTGTAGCGAGCAAATCAACCTTGTCGTATGGCTGGATCTTGTCGTAGTCCGCGGGGTCAATGAAGGTCAATGGAAGCATACCTTGCTTCTTCAAGTTGGTTTCGTGGATACGGGCAAAAGAGCGGACGATGATGGCAATGCCTCCCAGATGTCTGGGTTCCAGTGCAGCGTGTTCTCTCGAACTACCTTCTCCGTAATTCCAGTCACCAATGACTACCCACGGGATGCCCTTCTTCTTGTAGTCTCTGGCAGTGGCGGGAACAGCATCGAATTCTCCAGTGGTGAAGTTCTGAATCTTATTTGCCTCACCATTGGCGGCGTTGGTGGCACCAATCAACATGTTGTTCGAGATGTTGTCAAGATGTCCACGGTATTTCAACCAAGGGCCGGCCATAGAAATGTGATCCGTGGTAGTCTTTCCTTGGCACTTGATGAGGATGGGAATATCCGTGAAATCCTTGCCATTCCATGCGGTGAAAGGCTCAAGAAGTTGAAGTCTGTCGCTAGTAGGAGAAACGGCAACGCTGACGGCGTCGCGTTTTGCAGGAGGGGCTTGGTAGGTATCCTGTCCGGGGTCATATCCTCTTGATGGCAGACTAGCTCCTGAAGGTGGAGACAATAAGAACTCGTTGCCATCTTTATCCTTAAGCTTATCAGTGAGAGGGTTGAAGTGCAAGCTTCCCGCAATGGTCATAGCCACGACAAGGTCTGGAGAAGCAACGAAGGAGTGAGTGGCAGGGTTGGCATCGTTACGGCCAGTAAAGTTTCGGTTGTAGGAAGAGATGATGGAGTTCGCCTCGCCCTTCTTGACATCCTTACGGTCCCATTGGCCAATGCTGTTGGAGAAATTAGCATGGAGAAGTACAATGGAGGAACTGGAAGTATCAGCGTGCACTTACCAAGGTCCACAGGCGTTTGCCAAAACCATGCCTCCGAACTCCTCGAAAGTTTGAAGCTGACCGTCACGCTCGATTGTGGCGCGAATTTGCTCAGAACCTGGGGTAACAGTGAAGAGAGACTTGGCCTTCACGCCGTGGTCCAATGCATCCCGGGCGATCGAAGCTCCGCGAGACATATCCTCGTATGAGGAGTTTGTGCAGGATCCGATCAAACCGACCTTCAACTCCTCGGGCCAGTTGTTGGCCTTCACGGCCTCACTGAACTTGGAGATTGGGGTTGCAAGATCGGGAGTGAAAGGACCGTTGATGTGTGGCTCGAGCTCGGAAAGGTTGATCTCGATCAACTCATCGTACTCTGCACCCTCGTCCTCTCTGAGTTCCTTTGCGTAGACACGGGCAAAGTCACCAATGTTCTTTCTCTTTGTAGCCGCGAGGTAGTCGTACATTCGATCGTTGAAGGGGAACAGGGACGTGGTGGCACCGATTTCCGCACTGTGCGAGGAATTAGCATTTTCTGTGTTCTCAATGTACTGAAAGCTTTCAAGGATATTCGAAAGCCGAATTCTTGTGCAAGAGACTTACCCCATGTTACAGATCGTTCCCATTCCTGTCGCACTAATAGTCTCTGTTCCTGGGCCGCTGCAAAAAGTCAATACTCGGTCACTCAATGTCATGAAGATATTGAGTAACATCTGGAAGGTGATTCAGACGTACAAGTACTCAACAATAGCGCCAGTTCCTCCCTTAACGGTGAGAATGCCAGCAACCTTCAGAATGATATCTATTCCACAGTCAGAAAGGTGGTCCTCGATGTTTGAAAGAATACGACTTGCCCTTTGGTGTAGCCCAGCCAGAGAGTTGTCCGGTAAGCTTAACACCAATGACCTTTGGTGCCTTCAATTCCCAAGGAAGGTTGGCCATAACATCAACGGCATCAGCTCCACCTATCCGAGGATTAGCTTCTGACAGACTCTGATCGGAAAATGGATTATCATACCAACACCAATAGCGCACATGCCCAAACCACCACCGTTGGGAGTATGCGAATCGGTACCGATCAAGAGACCACCGGGGAAAGCGTAGTTCTCGAGGATGATCTGGTGAATAATACCAGAGCCCGGTCTCCAGAAACCAATGTTGTACTTTGCGCAAGACGTAGACAAGAAGTCGTAGACCTCCTTGTTGATATCCTGAGCTCGTGCAAGATCCTTTGCGCCACCAACCTGTGCTTCAATCAAATGATCACAGTGGACGGTCGTAGGATTTGCGACAGAGGGCATACCGGCAGACATGAACTGTAGAATGGCCATTTGCGCTGTAGCATCCTGGCATGCAACTCGATCGGGTCGGAGCTTCAGGTAGGAGACGCCACGCTCGATCTCTTGGCCGTGAGGGTCGTCAAGATGGGAGTAGAGAATCTTCTCGGCGTACGCAAGAGGACGATTCAATCTTGAACGTACAATGGAGAGGTTCTCAGACATCTTTTTGTAGTCGATGTAATTCGATTTTTCATGAACGTTCTGTGGAACTTTTTGATCCAATGGCGAGTCACTGACAGTCGCCATACGGCGAATGCCATGGGCAATTGCTCGCCGCTGGGTAGCAGCGAAGAGCTGTCGCGTGGTGGAAAGCATCTTGAGTGGAGATGTAGGTGTTGTGTTGAAGAAAAGAAGAGAAAACGAGGTTGGAGAACGAAGCTCAAGATAACAAGGCGGGCGGGCTCCCTAGCCCCGGACCGAGAACCGAATCAACCAATCATAAGCTGGGTGAAAACAACCTTCGGCCTGCGCGGTATTTACATGCTGTTTCATTCGCTTGTCCTGGGGCATCGCAGATCAATTGAGCTCTGAACAGACTAGAAAGCCAATCAGGGGAAAGGTTTGCGGCGTGGGGTAACAGTTGTGACATATGTCACAGAAAGAAGAGCTCAACTTGCATGTGCTGGGATGGTTGCACACCATGATGTCAAATCTATACCACCACTACTGTACCATAACTTAGACTGGCATTGCATTCTACCAGGTGTCGTACCTCTGCGAAAGGAAGCACAAATCTCCACTTCAATGTCCCGAAAATGTTTGAGGACATCAAATCGTAATTTTAAATGCCCCAACGCCGACCTTCGCTATACTCAGCGAGGTCCGCCCTGAGACGGCTCCGCTCCGCCTTCGAAAGGACAGGGAGAAAAGGCAAAAGCCCAGGACAGCCTCCAGGCCAGAATCCGCAATTTTGCAGCATCCCTCGGCCATACAAGAAAGCTTACAGGGATAGAATCCTGGCCTTGACAGGACTCTTCTGACCTGGAGACCATTCCACGAGAAGTCGCCTTTCCTATTCAGTACTAGCTCTTTGGAGGGGTTCTCCGAAATCGAGATTCACATAATTTTATCCAGACACATCAGCACATCAGCCTCATAGACCACAATCGCAACAATGGGAATTCCGCAAAAATCGACCAAAACTAAAACCAGGAGACGATTGAGGTATGTCCGATTTCGGGATTCCATATCTTCTTTGAGGATCTATCACAAAAATGTCTTCTAACATTCACAGGGACCTGGATCAAATCCACATGGATATGGCCGATCAAAAACATCTTCTGCAACACAAGAATAGCAAGGCACCAGAAGACCTACCAGGATTAGGCCAGTTCTATTGTGTGGAATGCGCAAAATGGTTTGAAAGTGAACACAGCATGGTGACCCATCGGAAGGGCAGCACCCACAAAAGACAGTACGTACCTTAGGGAAACCGCTTGGGAATCCCGAGACTGACCTGATGCAGGGTCAAAGCATTGAAAGATGAGCCATATACTCAGAAGGAAGCCGAGGCAGCCATTGGACTCCGGACGGATAACGGCCCTCGATTGGCAGCTAAGGAGAATACCAAAGATATGGAGGTAGAAATGGAGAATTCTGGGTTCTTGGATGATACGACATGAAAATCGCCATATTTCCGCAGACAGAAATAACATAGATGGCTTCTGGAATTTTGATAGCTCGGAATCTATATTCGGGTATCTCTGCAAGTTCAGATCTGGGTATCTTCACTACTTCACACTCCGACCTTTCGCAGCTCTTGCAAGACCACTACCCCGCGTACCACGCAGTCCACCACGGGCTGCCCCTCCTCTGCCTGAAGGTGCCGCTCCTCCTCGGCTGCCACCAATCCTCGACGCTGGAGCGGGAGTGGAGAATTTCGAGGTTGCTTTGGAAGATGTAGGGGGGTTTTCGACGAATGAGGTATCTGTCGTGCTGCAAGGCATGAGCTAGGGCTGTGGGTGACGGGGGAGATGAATAAATGGGCTTACAGAAATGTCGTCTCTCCGTCAATCTCGCCGTGAAACCTATCCGAACCAGTTGAGCGTCCTAAGAACATTAGCATGTATCAGGGATATGCTTCCATAGTCCTACCTAGTTTCTCCTCAAGTTCTCTCGCTCTACGGAATGAATCAAGAATCGGTGCCTGTGCATATGTTAATCGTTGTCCTTGCCTAAAGCGTCTATTCTTGTACTCACTTCTGGAAAATCGACACAAAAAGCATTCATGTTCAGCCCATACAAGAAGGACGAGAAATTGTTATTGAATCGACTCAAGCTTTCTTGTAGAAGTGCCAAATGCATGAAATTCGCGTCCAGATCCGCTAAGCTATCGTTCAATTCCGCAAAGGATGGCTCGAAAGCTTCCAGTGGGAGATCCGATGCACCTCGTAAGCTTGCTTTGCCAGATTCGCGGAGGGAAGATCGAGACGAGGGTCGCAGAGGAGTCGTCGGACGCGAGATAGGTCTGCGAGTACCGGACGTTGATCTCTTCGCGCTGCTGCCAGTCTCTGTTTGGGGCGTTCTTGAAGACATTTTGATCAGGTAGGCGACGATTACAGCCGCAGGCCCTGGAGTTTGGGGAGTATCTCCTACAAGTCGAGAGATTCCGAATTCCAAGTGTCTTCGATTGACTTCGGCAAATGGTTCACAGTAATTTCGCGGCGCCCTGTGTCGCGTTTGCTCTTCTCTGCGCGATCTTAAAGTCGCGATTTGTTGATGTTGAAGGAGCAGCACGCGCTCACGAACGTCAGAAGAGTGCTAATCCGGGCCCCCTTATTTTTCAGCTACAAGCAAAAAGTATTAATTGTTTGTTTTCAAAACATTATCGCATAAACATTCACAAATGCATTATTCAATCTGAGAGGATCTTGTTATTCGTTCAGGTGTTATGATCACAAATTATAAGAGCAATTCGCAAGGATTGCGCTGTGCTGCTGCCTTTTCTGACCCCTCCTTGAGTGGATATATGCCAAGACTTGACATTAGGTACAGTAAGGTAGCGGCAGGCCCGGATGAGAGGGGAGGGGTACCCGCATCATAGTGCTTTGCAGCGAAAGCAGAGCAAATCAACGTCCAACAGACTACAGTACACTCAAGTCCGTTCCAATCCTCGGGTTCTGCTTCTTCGCAAGTTCACATCGTGTTCTGGGCTTGGTATTGGGCGGCTGACATATATCTTGCATCTACACCCCTCCGCACCGCACCGCATCGCAAGACACTCCCGTCTTCACTGTCCATGACCCGGTCAGCACCCATTCAACTGTTAACACCAGCCTTCTTGCGTCGGCCTGGAACTCACAACACCGAAAAATACTCTGTACTCTTCAAGTACCGTAAGAAATCACCTCGAAGACTGCTGCAGAACCTCGTACTGCCAAAAAGTCAAACCCTGAAGTTGTACGCATCATCGCATTGCGGCGCAAGACCATTCTCTACCCGCTTTCTGACTTCTCGACTTCCGACTAAGCACCACACGACCCAGCCACACCGACAAGTCCCTGGGGCAACTCTGTACAGATCAACCGGCCCCATCACCCAGCCTCTGAAATCCAGCTTCGCGTCCTCGGCGGCCGTTGTTTTCTTTTGCGCCGTAGCAGTCTTCTTCGCTGTATCTTCCGGTGACAGTAGACAGCACAGAGGCGAAGAGCAGATAGCAGAGACATCTCCAGAACCGAGAAATAGTAGGGATTCCCGAATCGCAAATATGACCGGAGAATCGCTTCCTGGTCGACCCGGAACCTTGACTGCAGAACAAGAAGAATCGCTAAAGCAATTTTGGACTGCAGTACTTCAGGTATTCGGCTTGCTTGAGAAGGACGTAAGTGACGCAGCCAGTGAGAATGGCAGAGCCCGATCAGACACCTCCGATTCGACAAAGCCGAAGAAGAAGAGAATGTCACTGTTTAGGAAGAAGGATGACGAGGGCTTGAAATCACCGACTTCGAAGGCACACTCCGCGCACGCCGAGGACGACAAATATGGGCAGACGAAAGAGTTTCACGATGCTTTGGCAAATATGTCCCCAGAATCGCTTCGGGCGACTTTCTGGAGCATGGTGAAGCATGATCACCCAGACGCCTTGCTGCTGAGGTTCTTGAGAGCCAGGAAATGGGACGTTGACAAGGCATTGGTAATGATGGTTTCAACTATGCGATGGAGGTCAACAGAAGTACATGTAGATGATGATATTATGAAGAATGGAGAGCTTGGCTCTCTGAACGATGCAAATAGCAATGACCCCACAAAGAAGAAATTGGGGCACGACTTTCTTGCCCAGATGCGCTTAGGGAAGAGCTTTCTCCATGGTTTAGATAAGTCAGGAAGACCAATGTGCTTTGTCAGGGTACGGCTGCACAAGCAAGGTGAACAGAGTGAGGAGAGTCTTGAGAGATATACAGTCTTCGTAATAGAGTCTGCTCGGATGATCTTGTCTCCTCCTGTTGATACAGCTGTAAGTCTGGTGTGTGTCATTCTTATATGAAATGGCTGACAGGAACTCAGTGTGTTGTATTTGATATGACGGGATTTTCAATGGCAAATATGGTAAGCTCTTTGGTTTCTGATTTTCTGGAGTTTGACCAACGATACTAATCATGATGCAGGATTATGCTCCGGTCAAATTCATGATCAAATGTTTCGAAGCAAATTATCCAGAATCATTGGGTGTAGTCCTGGTTCATAAGGCTCCATGGATTTTCCAAGGTTTGTTTACAATCCTCGCTACAGTCGTTTCCAAACTGACAATTCTAGGGATCTGGAAAATCATCCGAGGCTGGCTCGACCCTGTAGTTGCTAGTAAGGTCCAATTTACCAACAACAATGATGAGATGGAGCAATTCGTTCCGAAGTCTCAGATCATCAAAGAGTTGGGTGGAGATGAGGACTGGGAATATCACTATCCCGAGCCTACACCAGGAGAGAATGACCTGATGAAGGATACCACTACCAGAGATAAATTGCTTCAGGAAAGAGAGGTTCTCGTCAACGGTTATGAGAAGGCCACTCTTGATTGGATCAATGGAACTGGGGACATGGAAGCAGTGAAAGCCAAACGACATGATTTGGCTGATGGTCTGAGAGACGACTACTGGCGCCTGGACCCCTACGTTCGGGCCAGATCCATCTACGATCGTGTAGGCTTGATTCAAAAGGGTGGCAAGTTGCAGTTCTACCCCAGCAAAGAGGCACCTGCTGCAGCCCCTACAAACGGTACGAAGCCCGTTGAGACTTCCTCTGACGATCTGGATTAGGCCACAACTCGTAAATCTATGAACGATAGAGCAAACAACCTCAGACATGTATAATAGTAATGTAGTAGCGATGATAGCATTGTTTATGATAGACGTGGTACTGACCAAAAAGTCAGGCGCATATAAACAAAAGCTCACTTCATGTCCAGATCTGGACGCTACACTTGGTCATTTGAATTTCTCATTTACAATTCTGGCACCTCCTCCCAAACCCACAACCCTCGAGCTACCCCTTTGCTTCTCCGAAACTCCATTCCATGTCATAGTTTACATCTTTGATTTGATATCCGCAAAAAGCTCCTTCAGTTTGTCCATATCGGTCTTCTGTTGGGGCCATCCAATTGACATTCCCTCCTCCTGATTTGGCTTTGGGATCTGGCCTTAGGCTTAGCGATTGCAGTATGTCAAGCGGGTAAGGGTAGAACTTGCCATGTGAAAGTGTACCTATGACCAAGGCAATAATCCATCAGCACTCCATTCGTCCGACCAAAATACCAGAACTACTTACATGATCAACCTCCTGGTGTGCAATCCGACCATTATTTTGCAGGACATTGTAATTTTCTGCTCCCGTAGCCTTAACCAACTTCTTCACTACCGGCTATAACGAATTGCATCAGCACCTTTTTCCACTCAGTCCATCAGTATTCTACGCAACTCTCGTACCAGGATCTCGGATAGTTGATCATCAGGAATGTCCAGCAATTTCTCTCCGTGAAATTTTGGGATAATAAGCTGTGTTCGAGTTAGCTAGCTGTAGCTAGTATAGATTGGGGGAAATGTACGGCGTGGCCTCTGCTGAGAGGATTGATATCGAGGAAGGCCAGGACTTTGTCGGACTCGAAGAGCTTGAAGCAGGGGATATCGCCTGTTGTTGAATTGTGTAAGCTTGTGAGGTTTCAGAGATGTGCAACGGAAATTGAACCTTTGACGATCTTGCAGAAGATACACGCTGCCATATTTGCTTTCTTGTTATTTGCTTCGTGTCTGTATTGCACGCGATTGAGGAAAGTGATGGGGAGAGAAGTGATGGCGGGGTAGCTAGTGTGAGGTCACTCGGCCAGAGCTCGGGGTTCTGGGGTAATAAACACGTGATGATTACATCCCTTTTGGTGTTTATTGATTGCACTGTGACTTAAAAAAAAAGGTGGTAATCTACTTTTATCTATATGTTCTGTCATACGAAGTACTTGTGTTATTAGGTTGTAACACAACAGCTTTGTTGGGCCTGGAGTTGTAAGGCACTTAATTGATTTTTTTTTGTTTCACGTTGTCGAGCCAACGCGCCTCACAAGCGTTTCAACAGAGATTCTCGCCAACTTTCTGAATACTCGTGATCAGAACATCCATAACGACCATGGCGAGGATAGTGGACGATAGCGACAATGAGTTTCCAGATCTTGCCGACATCATACACCGCAAGGTTGTGCCAGGAAAATCTGCCTCTTCTTCAGGACCGCGTTTGGCCCAGACAACAAATACAAAGCATGATTCAGTCGACGCAGCAACGAGTGAAAGACCTACTCGGAGCAGAGTCGGGACATCTGGAAGCAAATTGAAGACGGGGAGGGATACCGGAATTGCAAAACCGAAGTCGAAGAAACGTATATTGAACCAGACTTTTGATAATCCGCTTTTACGTCCATTAGCCAGTACCACTACAGGCAAACATGTTTCGAACGGCCTGAAAAGCTCAACGCCAGATGTTGAGGGATGGGGACAGAAGCTGAATCCATTGTCAGATGCCAATACTGATGATTTATTGAAATTGGGGATCGCCAGTAAGGATCTGGAAGAAATCCAGTCTAGCAAATCAGACATGCCTGTAAGGACAGCTCGAGAAGGGACAAAAGCACCAATGAAGAAGATCCTCGATCTCGCTTCGGATCAGGAGGAATACGAAGGAGCTTCTGGACTATCGGACTTCATTGTCGAAGACAGCACTTTTCTGGATGAGGAATCTGTGGTCGAGGCAGCGCCTCCAAGACCAGTCAGAAGACTCGTAAGAGGAAGGAGGCGGCCAGTCGAACCTGAGAACTCGGATTCTGAAGACCTCGAAAGACGTATGAGAGAGCTGAAGGTCGTGGATGAGGTTTTCGCGGAGTCCGCAGAGGCTTCAAGGAACTCGAAGGACTCCGCAGATGATTATGGCACATCAGAACTGCCAGTAAGAGCATTGAAGAGAACCAGTGACAGCACCCAGCCTAAATTACCCAAAGCGGCCAAGACCAGTTCAAAGTCCGATATATTTACCTCAGACGTCGAAGTTCCCTTCACTCTCAGCTAGTATGTCTCCGGAGTCCAGCTTACGTCTGAGCTTTCGTTACTGACATATAATCTAGCTCACCGTCTGAGAAAAGGCCAAAAAAAGTATCCAAAGAACCTCGCTTCGTGACACCGCCTGGAAGCCCGAATCTTAAGCCCAAACGGCTACAGTCTCCCAAAAAGCAGTTCCCACGCATCCCATCAACTCCTCACAGACCGAGTATGGATGGCTTCTGGCAGCAGGATGTGGTGAACGATTGGAACGATGAGTACTCGCCTCAGAAGATCTTCTTTCCCAAGTCAAAGTCTGAAGGCAGTCCCAGACGAGACGGGTCTCCCAAGAAAAGTCCTGTCAAGCAAGATCGAATAGCAAAGGAAGCCAGAAAGACCTTTTCACAATCAAAACATGCACTCGCGGAATCGTTCTTGGCTGAGCTGGACAACAGAATCACCAATGGGGAGATAGCCAGACTATCGGCTTCAACGGGAGGTGTCAAGATTATCTGGAGCAAGAAACTCAATACCACCGCTGGTCGAGCAAACTGGAAGCGAGAGACTATCAAATCCTCGGCTAGTGCCCCAGACGGGAAGACAATCTATCGGCATCATGCTGCTATTGAATTGGCAGAGAAAGTCATCGATGACGAAGAGCGTCTCTTGAACGTCATTGCTCATGAGTTCTGCCATCTGGCAAACTTCATGGTCAGCAACATTAAGACAAATCCTCATGGCAAGGAATTCAAAGCATGGGCAGCGAAATGCTCTCGACACTTTGCAGACAGGGGAATCGAGGTCACCACAAAACATAGTTACGCCATCGACTACAGATATATTTGGGAGTGTACAAGTTGTGGTATCGAGTTCAAACGCCATAGCAAGAGTATCAATCCTACAAGACACCAGTGCGGGAGCTGCAAGAGCAAATTGGTACAGACGAAACCTGTACCACGAGCTAATGCTGGGACGGCGAAGGTCAGCGAGTATCAGCTATTTGTGAAGGAGAATATGAAGAGACTAAAGCAAGCAAACCCCGGGAGTCCACAAAAGGACATCATGGGACTAGTCGGAAAGGAATATCAGTTATATAAAGCCTCCAAACTCAGTGGCGAAGGAAAGAACACGGAGACTGTCAGTGTCCACGAAGTGATTGAAAGTAAGGAGGGGACCCCAGAAGACGAGGTTAGGGCTGTTGTGAGGAAGCTTGACTTTCTGGATTTGACAAGTCCGTGAGTGGACAGCATACACATGGAGTTAGGAAATTCATCATCATAACATCTGATCCTGCTACGCAGCTGAGAGCACTATTCCCGTCGTCATAACCGTGGAGCGCCCGCCCAAGTAAATTCGCTATAGAGATTCATCGCCTGCCGAATGCAGAGCCGTAACTAGCCCGCCGGATGTCCTGCCGCCTGCTCGCCACTTGCAAGCACCTCCCCTAAACCTCCTTGAAAAGTCCCCAATCCTTGATCTTAAAGGTCTCCCAAATCTTTGCTGCATACTCCACCGCATTTTCAATCAGCTTTCCCTGTTTACCCATCTGCATATCGATTTCCTCTTCCGTGTACTCGCCCTTGATATGCGGCACGTTGATCGTAACGAGCACATCTGTTGATTCCTGCTCCAATCTGATGAGTGTGAGTACGATAGCAGTGAAATCCGGGTTTTTAGAGCCGGGCTTCGGAGGTGGCGTCTGTGTGGCGATGAGTGTGTAGGCAGGAGTTCCTTCTCTGAGGAAATGTAAGTATTGGCAACATCCACGTGACGAGTATGTGTTCGGTCATGTTGTTGGAGAGGAAGACGTACGGGAGTTTGGACAATTGTGTATTACTCGTATTCCATACTTTGACAGTATCGTCGTCAGAGTCTACGATGTCTTCTAGATGCGTGGTCAAGGCTGCACCGTCAACAGCTGGTCCGGTGCCCGGCAGGCCTACGCGCTCCGTGATGTCGAAGATGATACTTGTGAAGCCATCTTTATCCAGATAGACTTCCTGGTGGTCTGGGACCTGACGGATAGTGCTGTACTTTAGTCGTTAGTGTTGCTGCTTTGGATGTGAAGTGAATGTGAGGCTCTGCGTACCTGACGTCGGCGAAGCTGGTCGGTAAATCGACGATCAGAGCTCCGCCGAACAGTGGCGTGCTGGTGAAAGTAGTCATTGTCGCTCTCTTCTCCCGTATTATTTTTTGTGTCTTTCAACGATGTCAAGGGTCTGTTCGGCGTTCGAATGAGACGAAAATGAGTTGCAAGGCTGTGGAGAGGTTCTTGTTATGCGTTACCTGACTCGGCTGGTTGAGGGTGATGATCTTCCAAGCTGCCTGCCAACTCAGCCTTGCACAAATCGGTACAATGAAAAGGCTGAAGATAATTGGTCGGAAACAAGGCTCCCGTCCTGGCCTGCCCTGCCAAAGTTATCAGGTTCTTGTGCTGTGGGCAAAAGCGGTGTGAGCTTCAGAGCGGAGTCTCGGTTGGGGTGGCAGTATTTCGGCTCCTTGAAATTTTCGACAAAAAAATGAAACTTCTCAAGATATCTTGAGACTTGGATGAGAAGGTGAGGCTAAAAAAGACAAAAATGAGGTATCTGGATAACCAGAAGTTGGGTTTCAAAGATTGATGGAATGGAGTATTTTGGGCATGAGCCACGGTCATCTCTGGTAAAAGGCAAGAAATGAATTCTGAACTAGCTTGTCCCACTCCAGGTATTAAAATTGATTATTTGGGTAGATATACGACACAATACTGCCCTCACTGTATCACTCTTCCGGCGCAACTATGCTACCACAGTCAAATACATGTCGCGATGAACTCTACATACATCTATACCTGAGAGAGTTTTACAAGTGATGCTTTGGTTCTGAAATCTAAGTACGATACATTTTACATCTTGGCGTGCGGTATGTTTGTCTCATTGAGTTCGTAGTTCCCAGGCCTTTCCACAGAACCAGTAGACAATGAACGCATCACACACGTCCCGTACGCCATTAATAGCCAGCGCACTTAATCTAAAATACTGGAAGTGATGTGCTGCTCCTGTCAGCTTTGCGGTATCTTAAGGTCACAATCTGATGTACCAGCCCATCCGGGGATGAGAGGATAGCAGTGCAAGGTGGCCCTAGAGTCCATTTTCAGGGCTCTTTAGCATCATGCCAAAACACCAGAACAGGCATGCGAAATTTCTGTCGTCATATTCTGTTATCCTAAAGCTACCACCATGCCGTACAATTATGACCCACCCCGCCAAATAATATCACGTCGCTACAACGAAAACATTGAGCATGTCAGAAGGGCGAGTAAGGAACGAATACAAGCGCTCAAAATTTAGGACGAGTTCTTCGTCGTAGCCCCATCTTTCAATATGGAAAGTGCTGATGCGAGTAAGAAAAAGCAAAACCCAGTGCAATCGTCTACAACAAAATCATGCCAGCACCTGCCATCCCAGCAACCAGAAGGTAAAGTCCCATATGCAACAAGCCTGCATCAAACCGAGGGATCATAACTGCACCTGCCGCGCTCTTGGTCGTCGTCGATGAGGACCCAGATGAGCTGCCTGTAGACCCTGTTCCCGTAGGTGCGGTGGTAACAGTTCCAGTTCCAGCGGAACCTGCCTGTGAAATAAGACTCTTGCAGTTGGTGCTGGTTGATCCGGTCTGTGTTTTGGCATTTCCACCAAAATCGCAGGCGGTTGATGCCTTCTTTTGGCTCTGATAATATTGATCAAAAGCAAATGACAGTTTTTGGTAACCAGTGCACATGGAGTATGCACCATAAACACCTGTGGTGGCATTCGCGGTAATTCCGTTGCAAGAAGTATCATCCAAGCCACAAACTGTACTGAATAGCTCGGCTGTCTTGTTTCCTGATAGTCCAGTGTTCGCAACGCAAGATAGCGACGAGACCATGCAGCTACAGAGGTCTGCGTTGGCGATCGGAGGAAGAGCGTCAGAAGCAGCCCAGTCAGTTCCAACAGTTGGGCAAGATTGAGCAGCTGTGTTTGTTACGACATAGTTGGCCGAAGCCGTGTTGCTGGGGGTGACCTTGGCCAACTGGCTGGATAGAGCGGTGAAGTCGGGCAACTTGGAAACAGTGCTGCCGGAGACGGAAACAAGACCTTGGTACTCGTTAGCTATGCTCTACAACATGACCCTCCGGGTAGGAACATTGCTAGATCTTTCACGTACCATAGTCGTTAGCTTCCTGGAAATACATGTACATGATTCCACCTGACCAGACACTCGTCATGTTCTTGCCGTAGATTGCTCCAACTTCGGTGAATTTACGGGGTTGGACAGTATTGCATCCGTACTCAGCGAAGAAGGCGGGAACCGAGTAGTTCTTGAACTCGAGTGTTCTCTGATCATAGCCTGATTCCGTGAATGATGAATCGCCGCACCACGAGTAGATGTTGTAACCCCAGAAGTCGATAGCCTCATCAACATCTCCACAATTGAAGTAATGAGCGAGATCAATACGAATAGCAGGATCATCGTTGGTGGCATATCCCACACCAATCTTTCGGTAGTTCTTGGTCTTGATGTACGCCTTCATGTCCCGGACAGCGGCCTTTACGAAAGCACTAGCGTTGGTATTGTTGACCTCGTTCGATACCTCGTTACCAGCAAAGAAACCCAAGACATTGGTGTAGTTGGCCACTGCATCAATGACACCAGCGTAGCTTGCGAATAATTCAGTTGTCCAGGTGGGATCGTTCCGGTTGATAGAGAAAGAAGGGTTCGAGAGATCCTGGATGAGGTAGATACCAGCATCTTGTAGCAGGCCCATACAGACCGAGTGGTCCAGTGAAGCGTTGATAGCGTACACGCGAATAACGTTTGTGCCGAGCTGTTGGAGCAGGGGGATATCGCGTCTACACCCAGCCTCATCTGCCAATGGGTCTGTGAAGGTCGAATCACCGGACGTTGTACCGTTTGAGGAGACATCTTGCTGGTACGCGATACCTCGAATGAAGAACTCCGTGCCGTTCTCGTAGAAGAAATGGGATCCCTTGGTTGACATTAGTAAGTACTTGGCACATTGGCTTGAAGATCAATCTACCTTGATAACAATGGGTGGTAGATCTGCTGCTGCAACGGTGGTAGCTAGGAAAGCAACACCACTGAGCGCAGCTGCAGCGATGGAAGCAAAGCCGAAGGTCTTCATGTTTGCTGAAAAATGATTTTACAAAAGGGAATTCTAATGACGATGCGCTGCGATGTGTCGGACACGAGTGGATGCAGCAGATAGTGGCTGCAATGGCTGTCTCAAATACGTTCGTGCCTGCCAAACGTTCCAAGAATCAACGAGGTGGGAACGAAGGAGCTTCTGATTACAGAACAATGAGCGTTGAGTATCGCCAGTTGGCGGAAGTGGTAAGGAAGGAAGTCAGCAAGAAATCCTATGTCTGCAAAATTCTAGACGGGAAGCATCAACGAAAGATGGACTGGAATGGACTGGACTGGACTGAGATGCGGAGCAAAGAAGAAACAAGAGTTGACCAAGAGAAGGACAAGAGCCCTGGCAGAGCGTGGCAGGAGATGGTTTTACATTTCTAGGGGTTCCTAGCGCGTGCGTCTCCGACACGCAATGGCTGGCTCCACTCGCGGAACGCAAGATGAGGATTTACAAATAAATCTGGGCCTGGCTGGACGTGGACCGGCTTCGAGTGCAAGTGTTTCATGTCGCGAATCATTCTTTCTTCATCTTCTCACCCAGATGTTGACATGAAGTTACGATCTTACGCTGTGCCCTAAACCAGAATTCTATTGTTATGGTCCCTGAACCATTTTCTAGAATGATGGCGATAAAAGCTGTATTTTGCTGCGGCGTGCCTGAATGACAGCTTACTCGTGCCTGCAAGATCCCGCCACCAATTTCTGCAAGTTGCGCTGGAACTTTACGGGTTGGGGCCAATTGTACCTCGACTCTTATGGTCTTTCATCAACTCCCCAGGAGTCCAGGACAGATGCTGCAAACGATGGAGCTTGAAGATTAGAATTACGGATTTTCATCTGAAAACCACACGGTGGGAGTGGACTACCAAGATGACATGCGCAATTCGAGGCGCAGCAAGATATGGACAACATTAGGAATGTGGATTGGTACGTAGATGCTATGGAGTACATTCATGAGCGTTCGTCAGGTCCTTTCGCAGGCCAGTCGTTGAGCTTCAGTACATACCTTTACCTTGATACATCTGCTGAATACGAGCAAGCTGAGATGTACCATCACCAAGTCTCTCAAACCTACCCCAGAAATCTTCCTGGATTGGACGCTTGAAAACAGAATGGCGCGCTGGACTACCGTCAACATGGAAAGATCAGAAGATTCAACCTTCGATCATCCGGTATCAGACTCGTCTCAAGAGGAGGGCTTGTGGCTCGGCTGCTGCAGCGTCGATATGAAACAATCTCACATTCCATTCAATAGGCGAAAAGTTCAGAAGCCTACCTCGTCCACTTGAGCATCGAACAGGAATTGGTCTAGTTGGATTCTGCTTTTTTACTCTTTTGTAGCGTCACTCCCAGCAGGTGGTTCTTCTTGATTTGTACAATATCCCTCTCGAGTCCAATGTTATTTCATACAGTTATACAACTTCTACAAGTACCGTGAAAGCTAGAGCATCCAGCTTGGAAAAGGAGTCGAGTTCCATCATTTCATCCCTTTGCCCCTTTCTTTCCGTGAGCTCCGGAGCTAGGCGCAGTGATTGGTTGGTGACAGCACACCTACTCAAGCCGATAGGCGTTGACCCAGAATAATTTTCGATAAACGATATCCACTTTTCGCAAATCTCCATGCTTTAGGCTTTAGGTGGTGGCGAAATCTATTTTGGGCCGCTTGGACAGGTACCATTACGAGGGTTGCGGTGGCATAACCCGAACTAAGAATGCACATCCAAGGATCTACGAAGTAACAAATAAACGTCATGATTGTTTATGGCCGTCATGATCATCTTGTTCAGAAGGAGAGTCTGTGATAAAGTTCGGAAGCTGTTGATCTTAGACTGTTTGATTCCGTTTCTTTCGCCACTCGGAATGTTAGGTGAAGCTGGCAAAAGTGCGGAGATGTGTGGCGATGAAAGGATCCGATGTTGAGTATCACAATCCCATCCACCAAACATGCAGACGTCACGAAACTGAGGCCCGATGTGGTTGAGGTACTTTCTATTAACCATCAAGCAACAAATGCCAGACCAAGAGCAAGACAAGAGGATGTTCGTGACTAAAGCTGTGTACATATTCTATTCTTTGAAGTACCGTGTCGTAAATAGAGCTTCGATGCGTGCCTGAGCCGTTGTCATGCAACTGTAGGTTGTGCCCCACCATGCAGCATTCAAATTCCCATCTCCCACTGCATTGATTCTATAGAGGCTTCCACCTCTCCAGACCAAGTGCTTGCTGTTGATCAAAGCCTCCCTACAAGATAATAGTACGTACGTACGATTCAAGACGTTGTTGAGCTTTAGGGGGCTGGAAATGCTAGCTGCGAAAAACTAGCCACTGGTGTTTGATAGCAGGGAGCGAGCGGCACCTACGGCTTTAGGAGGGCAGAAGCTCGAGAAACTGACGACCTTTGAAGGACACTTGATATATTCCACTGATAGGGAATTGGCGCTATTGAAGCAGCATGAGGTCTTATTTAGAGTGACGGATAAAGTCCAGTTGGTGATGCCGGCAATAAGATTCAGGAACGTTCGGAAATTTGAAGTCTTACTGGGGTGAATACAAGGAACAAGCGAACCTGTGAAGCTTCCAAAGCATAGAGCACAACAACGATAACCATAATCCTCAGGCCCCAGCCGCAGTACGCAATCGCCGTTGGCGGCGGACGCACAGCGTCGAGTCCCAGGTAAAATACTTATGAAGGGGGGGTATATTGCACTGGGCCGGACACTTTCTGTGCAAAACATGGCCGAATTGTGCATGGAACGGGAATCAAGCTTTATATCCTCACCTGAACCGGCGAAAGATTATCAAGCAGCACCCGGCTCAGCAGAGATTTATAACCATATGTATGTATACTCCGTATGTAGAGTGTAGATAGCAGGAGGGGAAGGACAGTGGGGTCGTCATCAGCCCCCTATTCTCAACCTGTGAACCTGGGCATCAAAATCAAGTGGTGAAAGGTAAAAAAGGCATCGTCTCAAGCACGACAGCCCCCTTGTTCCCCCTGTCCCAACCTCCAAAGTCATCCCCTGAGCCTCGCTGTATCCAATCAGGAATGGGGGACTCCCTCATTCCAGCGGCGCCAGTCAAGGTTCACGCCCCGAAACTAGCTTGATTGCTTGCTGCTCGAGTGCGTCTGCGTCTGCATCGCTTTGCTTCGCTGTGCCAGGCCCTGCCCTCCCCTGTCCAGTGCCCAGTGTCCGCCCCGGAAGAAATCCTGTCTCGCCCCTTCGCTCCTTTCCCTTCCCTCCCCTTCCCCTTCCTCTCCCTTTCTCTCTCCTCGAATCCAAACCACCATTCTTCTTCCTCCACAAACCAATTCTGCAACATCTCGGACGACGACGGTCCCTGTGTTGCTCTGCAGTTTCGTTTGTGCTTGATTAAATCACACCACACTCGTTCTTCAGTGCGCGATTGTCATTGTCATTGCCATTTAAGTTCGTCAACACAACACAAAAGCGACCGACCTTTTTTAGCGTCTTCGCTCGTTTCTTACTGGAAGGCTCAACTGCCTCACCACCGTCAGCCCGTACATCGCCCAACCAACCAACCACTCGACGCCAAAACCAAGGCACACGAAAACGGGACAGGACAGGACAGGACAGGACGACCCAGAAGAGGAGAGGCTCATCAGCATCCTTCGCCATCTTGTTTCTTCCTTCCTTCGCAATCAATCTTTTGCCAGTGATCTTCACTGCACTTCACCTTCACCTTCGTTTTGGGGGAAGGCATCACAGTTCGTTAATTTCGGCCAGCTGCGACTTATTGTATCTTCGGTCGCACCCTTCTTTTCACTACCTTCCGTCTTCAACAAATATCACGATTGTTGCACCCTCGATCTTTGTTTGTCCATTCAACTTTGATTCTATCGGGGAATTGATTATTCTTCCAATGGGCATTTAATTGTACGTTTGCCAGTTTCACCCCTGAATTTTCCATACTTCAATTGCATCTTGAGACGGGTTTTCCCCTACCTGATTCCGACCTCTAAGCCACGAGCAGTAGCTAACAAGAATTTCATCTACAGGTGATCCTTCAAGAACGCAATCATGTCGGGACACCCGCCTCAGCAGCCTGCTGGGCAGCAGGGTCATTACGACGACGGCTACGGCCATCACCAACAAGGAAACACTGATTCGTATTATCAAGACGACCAACAGTACTACGATCACAATGGAGGCCAATATGCCGATCAGGGCCATGGAGGCCACCACCAAGGGGGTGATGGATATTATGATGAGTCGTGAGTGCAAGACTGCTACAATTGTGGGGACGAAAGCTGACTTTTACTTCAGGGGCTACTACAATGCTGATGCCAACAACCCCTACCAGCAAGAGGGAGGCTACTATGAAGGAAATGAGCGTGGTGGTCAATACCAAGATGAATATTACAACGACCAATACTACGACCAAGGAGCACCCGCTGCTGGGCAGCATCCCCACGGCCAAGGACAACCCAGACGTCGTGGAGATTCGGAAGAGGATTCAGAGACTTTCAGTGATTTCACCATGAGATCGGACATGGCTCGGGCTGCTGACATGGACTACTACGGCCGAGGAGACGAGCGATACAATAGCTACAACGAGAGCCAGATGGGAGGCAATGGTTACCGCCCTCCCTCGTCGCAAATCTCATACGGTGGTAACAGATCGTCTGGAGCATCAACACCAAACTACGGTATGGACTACAATAACGTTCTCCCAGCCGGCCAGCGATCTCGCGAGCCGTACCCAGCCTGGACTTCCGATGCTCAAATTCCTCTGTCAAAGGAGGAGGTAGAGGATATCTTCCTCGATCTCACGGCCAAATTCGGTTTCCAGCGTGACAGTATGCGAAATATGTACGATCATTTGATGACACTCCTGGACTCCCGCGCTTCTCGAATGACCCCAAATCAAGCTCTGCTTTCTCTCCACGCCGACTACATTGGAGGTGACAATGCCAATTACCGAAAATGGTATTTTGCCGCTCATCTCGATCTCGATGATGCAGTCGGATTCGCCAACATGAAGTTAGGCAAGGCCAATCGCAGAACCCGCAAAGCCAGACGTGCTGCAAAGAAGAAGCAGGGAATGGACCCCCAGAATGAAGCCCAGACGCTGGAACAGCTTGAGGGGGATAACAGTCTCGAAGCAGCGGAGTACAGATGGAAGACCCGCATGAACCGAATGTCTCAACACGACCGCGTTCGACAAGTTGCTCTCTATCTCCTTTGCTGGGGCGAGGCCAATCAAGTCCGCTTCATGCCCGAATGTCTCTGCTTCATTTTCAAGTGCGCAGATGATTACCTGAACTCACCTGCATGCCAGAATTTGGTAGAGCCAGTTGATGAGTTCACCTATCTCAACAACGTCATCACCCCCTTGTACCAATACTGCCGTGACCAAGGTTACGAGATTCAGGATGGCAAGTACGTTCGTCGCGAGAGAGACCACAACAAGATCATTGGATATGATGATTGCAACCAGCTTTTCTGGTACCCCGAGGGTATCGAGCTCATCGTTATGGAGGACAAGTCCCGCATTGTTGACCTTCCACCTGCGGAGCGATTCTTGAAGCTCAAGGATGTGAACTGGAACAAGGTGTTCTTCAAAACCTACAAGGAGACTCGATCATGGTTCCACATGTTGGTCAACTTCAACCGCATCTGGGTCATTCACATTTCCTCTTTCTGGTTTTTCACCGCAAAGAACTCGCCGACTCTGCTTGTCAAGAACTACGAGCAAGAGAGAAACAATCAACCGCCAGGATCTGCACAATGGTCTGCTGCCGCATTGGGTGGTGCTGTTGCATGCTTGATCATGATCTCTGCCACCATTGCTGAATGGACCTACGTTCCGCGTAGATGGGCCGGAGCACAGCACCTTACCAAGAGATTGATGTTCCTCATCGTCATGTTCGCTCTCAACGCCGGACCTAGTGTCTATATCTTTGCCTTCCCGGACAAGCAAAAGGACAAGCTCTCCCTGATTCTTGGCATCGTTCAATTTTTCATCGCTATTGCTTCATTCTTCTTCTTCGCCGTCATGCCACTTGGTGGATTGTTCGGCAGTTACTTGACGAAGAACTCTAGACAGTATGTCGCCAGTCAAACGTTCACCGCCAGTTATCCCCGCCTTGCGGGTAATGAGATGTGGATGTCCTATGGTCTCTGGCTCTGCGTCTTTGTTGCAAAGCTTGTGGAGTCTTACTTCTTTCTGACCCTGTCCTTCCGTGATCCTATCAGGTACCTGTCAACCATGAAGATCAGCAGCTGTCAAGGAGATCAGATTCTCAAGACATACCTCTGCGACTACCAGCCAAAGATCCTGCTGGCCTTGATGTTCATCACCGATTTGTGTCTCTTCTTCCTGGACACTTTCTTGTGGTACATCATTTTGAACACGGTCTATTCCGTTGCTCGATCTTTTTACCTAGGTGTTTCCATCTGGACTCCTTGGAGAAACATCTTCTCTCGACTGCCAAAGCGTATCTATTCGAAGGTACTCGCTACTACCGATATGGAGATCAAGTACAAGCCCAAAGTCCTGATCTCACAGATCTGGAACGCCATTGTCATTTCCATGTATCGTGAGCATCTTCTCGCCATCGACCATGTTCAGAAGTTGCTTTATCATCAGGTTCCATCTGAGCAGGAAGGCAAGCGTACTTTACGAGCCCCGACGTTCTTCGTCTCACAAGAAGATCATTCTTTCAAGACGGAATTCTTCCCCAGTCAGAGCGAGGCTGAGCGTCGTATCTCTTTCTTCGCCCAATCTCTTTCGACCCCCATCCCGGAACCTCTTCCAGTCGATAATATGCCGACCTTCACTGTTTTGATTCCTCATTACAGTGAGAAGATTCTTCTCTCCCTTCGCGAGATCATTCGTGAGGATGAGCCATACTCTCGTGTTACGCTTCTCGAATATCTGAAGCAACTTCACCCTCACGAGTGGGACTGCTTCGTCAAGGATACCAAGATTCTTGCTGATGAGACCTCTCAATTCAACGGCGACTACGAGAAGAACGAGAAGGATACTGCCAAGAGCAAGATTGATGATCTTCCATTCTACTGCATAGGTTTCAAGTCAGCTGCTCCAGAGTACACTCTTCGTACCCGTATCTGGGCCTCTCTACGCTCACAGACCCTCTATCGTACCATCTCTGGATTCATGAACTACAGTCGTGCTATCAAGCTGCTCTACCGTGTTGAGAACCCGGAAGTTGTTCAAATGTTTGGTGGTAACTCCGACAAACTCGAGCGCGAGCTGGAACGCATGGCACGTCGCAAATTCAAGCTCATTGTATCTATGCAACGTTATGCCAAGTTCAAGAAGGAGGAGATGGAGAACACCGAGTTCTTGCTCCGTGCTTATCCTGATCTTCAGATTGCCTATCTGGACGAAGAAGCTCCATTGGTCGAAGGTGAAGAGCCTCGTCTCTACTCTGCTCTGATTGATGGTCACTCTGAGATCATGGAGAATGGTATGCGTCGTCCCAAATTCCGTGTCCAGCTGTCTGGAAACCCAATTCTTGGTGATGGAAAGTCCGACAATCAAAATCACGCTATCATATTCTACCGCGGTGAATACATTCAGCTCATCGACGCCAACCAGGACAATTACCTCGAAGAGTGTCTTAAGATCAGAAGTGTTTTGGCCGAATTCGAGGAAATGACCACTGAAAACGTTTCGCCGTACACGCCCGGGGTTGAAAACCCTAAGACTGACCCAGTTGCTATTCTCGGAGCCCGTGAGTACATTTTCTCGGAAAACATTGGTATCCTTGGAGATGTTGCCGCTGGCAAGGAACAAACCTTCGGTACTCTCTTTGCTCGTACATTGGCTACAATTGGCGGAAAGTTGCATTACGGACATCCTGATTTCCTCAACGGTATCTTCATGACTACTCGAGGAGGTGTTTCCAAGGCTCAGAAGGGTCTCCATTTGAACGAGGATATTTACGCCGGTATGACTGCTCTCCTCCGAGGTGGTCGTATCAAGCATTGCGAGTACTACCAGTGCGGCAAGGGTCGTGATCTTGGTTTCGGATCTATCTTGAACTTCACTACAAAGATTGGAACAGGTATGGGTGAGCAGATGCTCTCACGCGAGTACTACTACTTGGGAACTCAACTCCCGCTCGATCGGTTCTTGTCCTTCTACTATGCCCATCCCGGTTTCCATTTGAACAACATGTTCATTATGTTATCTGTTCAGATGTTCATGATTGTCTTGATCAACCTGGGAGCTCTCCGCAACCAGACCATTCTCTGTCACTACAATGTCAATGTTCCGATCACCGATCCCCTGTTCCCTACCGGTTGCGCCAACCTCACGCCAATTCTGGATTGGGTATATCGTTGTATCATCTCCATCTTCATCGTCTTCTTCATCTCTTTCGTGCCCCTCGTGGTCCAGGAGTTGACAGAACGTGGATTCTGGCGTGCCGCAACCCGTCTCGGAAAGCAATTCTGCTCTTTGTCGCCATTCTTCGAGGTCTTTGTTTGCCAGATCTACGCCAACGCAGTACAGCAAGATTTGTCCTTCGGAGGTGCTAGATATATCGGTACTGGTCGTGGTTTTGCTACAGCCCGCATTCCTTTCGGTGTCCTCTTCTCTCGATTCGCTGGCCCGGCTATCTATCTTGGTGCCCGATCATTGATGATGTTGCTCTTTGCCACTCTCACCATCTGGCAACCTGCTCTGATTTACTTCTGGGTCACTCTCCTTGCTATGTGTGCGTCTCCGTTCATTTACAATCCTCATCAGTTCGCTTGGAACGACTTCTTTATCGACTACCGCGACTTCTTGAGATGGCTTTCCAGAGGCAACTCGCGTTCTCATTCCTCATCTTGGATCGCGTATTGTCGTTTGACTCGTACCAGAATCACTGGGTATAAACGCAAGGCTCTAGGAGACCCTTCGTCAAAGATGTCCGGTGACGTCCCCAGAGTGCCATTCACTAACTTGTTCTTCGGCGAAATCATCGGACCCCTTCTCATCGTGGCTGTCACACTCATTCCATATATTTTCATCAACGCTCAGGTTGGTGTAGATCAAGAAGACGGTCGCAACGCGGATGCCACCCTTTATGCAACCAACTCTCTCATCCGAGTTGCAATTGTAGCCTTCGCACCTATCGCTATCAACGCTGGTGTCCTAGCCGCCATGTTCGGTATGGCTTGTTGCATGGGTCCGGTGCTTAGCATGTGCTGCAAGAAGTTTGGTACCGTTCTTGCAGCAATTGCTCACGGTACAGCAGTCGTCATGTTGCTGGTGTTCTTCGAGGTCATGTTCTTCCTGGAGGGATTCGTCTTCGCGAAAGCTTTGTTGGGAATGATCGCCGCCACTGCCATACAACGATTCATCTACAAACTCATCATTTCTTTGGCTCTGACCAGAGAATTCAAGTCTGATACATCCAACATTGCTTTTTGGACGGGTAAATGGTACTCTATGGGATGGCACTCCGTCTCTCAACCAGCCAGAGAATTCCTGTGCAAGATTACTGAGCTTGGAATGTTCGCCGGTGATTTCGTTCTTGGCCATGTTCTTCTCTTCATTATGTTACCCGTCCTTGCCATTCCCCAGGTTGACAAGGCACACTCTGTGATGTTGTTCTGGCTCCGACCCAGGTATGTATCCCTTACTTCCCTTGTGCTCGTCATCATCTAACAACTTCTAGTCGTCAAATTCGACCACCAATCTATTCTATGAAGCAATCGAAGCTTAGAAAGAGACGCGTCTGGAGATATGCCGTTCTCTATTTCGTCATGCTTGTTGTTGCTCTTGCTTTACTTGTTGGTCCGATTGTTGCCGGTTCCATGATTCTCGACAACACATCATCGCTCTTTGCGAAGCCGGCAGATACCATGTACCTTTTCCAGCCAACAGGTCTCAACAACAACGATACAAGAAACGACACTGAGACGGGAACTGGTAAGGCTGGTGGTGCCGCCTCTTCCACTGGATCTGCATCTGCCACTGATGCTGCTGCGAGAATCAGATTGTTTTAGAGGGGAAGCATGTAAAAATGGACTGCCGGACTGTATAATAAATAGGTCGATGCGGGGTACATTTCAACGACTTTGGGTGCAATGGGTAGTCATGGTGGTGTTTTTTAGTATTTGCTTTCGGTGTTTGCATGGTAACGGCATAGACATATCTTTCCTTTTCTCTGCACTCTGTCTTGCACCAACGACATCATGTGCACCGGCATGCGTGGCTATGAGATGGTCGCTGCTGGATAAATGGTTGCAGTTTGATGCAGCAGGATCATAATACAGGCTCTTGACACAAATTGATGATGTATCTCGTAAACTGATGTTCAACGTGAAAAGAGACTTAATTATGCAAAGTGAAGAGATCCTATCCTTAATATATTCACATTACTTGGCTTGACAGGAAGCAGTTGGAGCATGCATGAGTCTGTCTGTATACCTGTTCAGTGCGCATCGCTTGGCCTCATTGCCTGGGTTACCACCACGTTCACTATCCAACATGGCGTTGGGTTTTTCTTCATTGTGAGAGTCAAAATTCCTCTTCACTTCTCCATGAATGCTCCCCACGTCAAACTCTCCCTTCGAGCTTCCAGTGAATTCTTAGGTAAGCTTTATTGTTGTACAATGCACAGGATCCATTCCATCGGACATTTTTAAGCGACTGCCGACATTTTGAGGTCAGGAGCAACCGCGACTTCGACTCGAGTCGATTCTCAAACACCAGCGAAAGCGGCTTTTGCACGTCGTTCATTCGCAACAAATCTTCTATCGACAAGATGGAGTTCCAAGATGCTCAGAAATTTGTGGTTCGTTCGGTGAACGAGATTACTAGCACATTCCAAAAAGTCCCTGGTTCGGCCATGTTGATCCGGTACATCCAATCCAGCTACCAAGACGACCCCGTTCGATCCGCCATTGAGTTGGTCTTGGTAATCTTCTTCATTCGATATCTCCTTTCGCCGTCGTATGCAACGCATACTGGGAACTTTGTGAAGCTTACAGAAGAGGTGAGCCTGCATCAGCAATGTGGTTAGACAGAACCTGACAATTGACTAGGAGATTGACGACTTGGTGGACGAATGGACACCAGAGCCCTTGGTTGCTCCGCAGACTTCATTCGAAGAAGCCGAAAGTGAGAAGCTTCCTGTGATTGTCGGGTACGTCTGTCGAGAAGATAATTCGGCGCTTTCTTTTAACATGAAAACAGTGCTACAGGTCCGCGAGTCAAGCTTTCCAGCGGCCGGACTGTGACGAATTTGGCATCATACAACTTCTACAACTTCGTTGGCAACGAACAGGTCAAGGAGAAGGCGATCCAAACTCTGCGAACATATGGCGTTGGACCTTGTGGGCCGCCTCAATTCTATGGAACTCAAGATGTGCATATGAAAACGGAAGCCGATATTGCCTCGTGCTTGGGTACTGAAGGCTGTATTGTCTACGCCCAGGCCTTTTCAACCATCTCGAGTGTTATTCCGGCATTCTGCAAGAGAGGGGATATCATTGTTGCAGATCGTGCCGTCAACTATGCCATTCGAAAGGGCCTCCAAATCTGCAGAAGTACCATTCGATACTACGAACATAATAATATGGAGGATCTCGAACGAGTATTACAGAAAGTCATCAAGGATCAAGCCAAGAAGCCCTTAACCCGAAGATTCATCGTCACGGAGGGTCTGTCGGAGACAGTCGGGGATTGTGTTGATTTACCAAAATTGGTATGAAGCCTCTATTGGGTTGGGTCTAAGGGCTGTGCTGACCAAAAGACGTAGATTGAACTCAAGCTTAGATACAAGTTCCGACTGATGCTTGATGAAACTTGGTCCTTTGGTGTGCTCGGTAGAACCGGTCGCGGTCTCACCGAAGCGCAGAATGTAGATGCCTCACAAGTTGATATGCTGGTCGGATCACTTGCTGGACCCCTTTGTGCTGGTGGTGGATTCTGCGCTGGCTCCACAGATGTTGTCGAGCATCAACGAATTTCAGCTGCTTCGTATACATTCTCTGCCGCTTTGCCGGCCATGCTTGCTACCACCGCCAGCGAAACCCTCAACATGCTACAGACGACACCCGAGATCCTTGTCCAGTGCCGGGAAAACATCAAGGCTATGCGTGCTCAATTGGATCCTCGAAGTGACTGGGTGCATTGCACAAGCGCGCCCGAGAATCCAGTCATGTTGCTTGTTCTCAAACCCGATGTTGTGAACTCGAGGCGACTGACTATCGAGGAGCAAGAGCGCGTACTTCAAGAGTGTGTTGATGAGGTAAGAGCTTGATCTTTTCAGTTCGAGGACACAGCTAATTGGATATAGTCTCTGGCTAACGGAGTTCTCATCACTCGTCTCAAGAGTATGCCAGTCGGCCCAAGCAGTGGTAAAGATGAGGATTGGAAGCTACAACCTGCTCTCAAGGTCTGCATCACCACGGGTCTTACGAAGAAAGAGATCGAGAAGGCAGGCGTTACCATTAGGCATGCAATCACTAAGGTATTGACCAAGAAGAGTAGCAGCAAGTTAGCACTACCTGCTACTTCCTAATTCTCACGAGAATATAGTACTTCTCTGGGCATTTTTGTACACTACTAGAACTACGGGCGCTTAGCGAATTTATATAATGTGTAATGTGGCCATGAAAGTGCCATTGCTGTAATTTAGCCTTGCATCTGTGCTTGTGTTATGCTCAAGGCTTTCAATTATTTTGCGTCTTCGGCGACATGCTAATAGTGTAGTCACTTCTATGTCTTGCGAGACATGAACAGCGGTAATGCCTCGAAGCCCCAGAACGTCTATCAAATATCCCAGTCATTGCCCTACCAGCAACATCCGAAAGGATCTCCCGCACTGTGCGTAATTCATGCCCATGCCACACCTTGTAGCCTATGCCTTTGAGTAGCCACTTATCCTGCTCGTTATAAGGGGGGAGATTATTCTCTGCTTCAGCGCACAGATGTGACTGTCTATTTTGGATTCACTATCCTCACCTTTTCACAGTGGACTTGCTGAGATTGTCGAGAAGAATGAATACACTGGTCGATGTATCTATCTCCTTGCTTGATAATTCTCAAGATATACACCACGCATCCCACGGACGGAGATGTCTTTGTCTGCACTGTAGGCATTGATATCCTCATGAAATGGTGCTTTGTAGTATCAGGGGAAGAGCATATCCGGGTGGTGAGCCTTTGCGCGACGGAACAAGCCACAGAGAATTGCTCCATCCACCCTAGAACTTCTTCAAAGAGGTGTCTTTAAATTCGAACCGAACAAGCAAAATAGCACTTGAGAAGATGTCGTATCAACTTATGTTGAGCCAGATATTAAAGAAGAGCTAGACTTTGAGAACCTGCTTCACAACCGATAGACAGAGTCGGACATCTGCAGTCCAGTGCTTGGACTGGAATTTTACGAAGCAAAAGTAACAGCAATTCAAAACAACCTCCCGAGGGTACGATAGAATGCGCCGCCTCCGGAGAAGAGTCAAAGCCACCGCTGGACAAATAAAGTAGACGATCCGCTCGAACTCCGCGTTATGCCTCGATTACGACCGAGACCAAAAGTGTGGAACGGCGCTATGTTCGGGCCCAGAAAAGTTGCATCTTTGGAATGGATCGATCCGGGAGGAGTCTACTCACATCTTGGCTTAGATATTTCGGCTGATCTGGTAAAAGCTGCTTTTGAAATTCCCTAGTGTGAGTTGTAGCAAGAAGACTCTTGTGGTCTCTCCGCGATAGAGGGAGGAGTAATCACTAGTCTACTACGATTCTTCCCTTATCTTGTCAGAACCTGCCCAATTGGAATATGTGCCCCCTATGGAAGCCTCTATTGAACCAACTATTGATCGAAGAAGGAGCTGGATCTGCTCGGATCAGGCCGGAAAATTAGAGTCATGAGATCAGGAAGTCCTCCGTTGGGCCCAGATCTAGGAAAGAGCATCACTTCCTTGATGGCCTGACAATCTTCGGGAAGGGAGCACTGAAAACCAAGATCAAAATATGGTTCTATACTTGTCATAGCTGACGCCAATTGACAGCTTCGATGGCGACTCTGATTTCCTCTCTGCCTTACTTGATCATAGGGTTGGAAAGCACATCCCTACACAGGGATGCCCGCCAATTTTTGGAGATACCCACCACAACGCTCCCTTAGAAAAACCCCGGTGCAACGCAGCATCAGTACCTGGCAGTGAGAAAGAGGCAACTTACCAGATCATTATTGCCTTTCAGACAGCTGCCAAAGCCGTTGAGAAATTTCACATGCTGAATAAATCGGTCATGTTGGGTCCTATGTCCATAAGAAGCAGGTCGCATTTGCAGCGTGCATAGGCAAGCGATGGAGATTTTCCGCGTGCATAAATGTTTTGTGCCGGCTCATGTCATCTGCAGGTCCGACGACAAAAGGGCCGGACAAAAGTCATAGCTACCTAGTCTTCAAAATAGCGTACCAATTCCTTTCCTGGCACGTTCAGTCCGTCAGCCCGCAAAAAGAAAGTTGTCCTTTCGCGCGAGAGCGTTCATGGCCGGTGCCCAACTGGGTCGTTGGACTTTCGAGTAAACAAGAGGCCGTACCTAGCTGGACGTATTCAAGTGAGGCATGCTGAGGTCTGGGACTTTCGTCATATCTTTGGGCGCAGCAGCGCTTGATACGAGATAAACGATATTACATTCTCGCGAGGTTTGAGGCTCTCAGCTGATTTGGAATGCGCTGGGTCAGGCTGATCGAGAGAAATCTTATATTCTCTTGGGCGCTTGAAGGACATCGCTAACATACGCGCCCGCGTAATTGGGGTCTTTTGCTGAGTCGAGTTTGGGATGTGGTCAATTCTGCCGGAGAACAGGCTGAGGCTTCACTATCTATTCTCGTGGAGCATTGCAGTGCGAGGGTGAGACATATTTGAAGGATGAGACTGGATCGGCGGCTGTATCCTTGTTGTTGCTCATTTGTTATGTTATTTCTGGAATGTATGATATGGAATTCTTGGATTTGAATAAAAAAGAGACCCGAGAAGAGAGACGACAGCAGTGGATGCCAGGTACTGGATTACTTGTACTGTGTTATGCGCTGTCTCGAGCGGTGGTGGTTCATCCAGAGTCCATATGCCCAGCATCTCGTGTTAGAGGTGAAGCACCATGAAACTCACAGGACGTCCCATTGACCTCGAACTGGTCAATACGATGTGGAGGTCTGTCCAGAACTCCACGACGGAGTGGCGCTCTGGTGATGCGATGCGTTGTCCGACTTGACATACGCTTCTGGGTAACTAGTTTCGTTCATCATTCTCTTGCGGTCAAATTCTCAACATCAAAATGAAGTGGAAGAACGGAAGATTCAATCCATTTCTTCCTAGCCCTCCCTGCCACACTGCCCACAGTCACTCTCCCAAAGTACACCCACTGCAAGGCAGCGGAAGGAGGGGAGGGGTTGTACAGCCGAGCCGAACAGAAGGCGCCGGAAGCAACAGCAGCGGGGCGCTAAATTCACTAAATTCAGGAACGAACCACATGCACACGCACATGCAGCTGGAACAGTACCTGAAAAGAAAAGCCTGCTAGGAGTTCAGGACCAGGACCAGGAGGGGCCGAACCATCATCCCTGCCCAGTGCCCAGTGCCCTAGCAGTCAGTCTACCAGAGCTCACCTCACCCACCCCCACCTCACCTCAAGTTCTTGCCCAGCTCAACCTCAACCTTGCCCCGATCGAGCTGTCAGAGCAGCGCAGCCTGCCAACAAGTTTGGCCCTTTCCCTCTTCCAATCCAACTGTTTCCATCCGACCGCAATGGAAAGTCCAAGCTTGTTTGATTGATTGATTGATTCATGCCTTAACGTCCGAACATCTCGCGCAAACAATAGTTGGACTTGTTTATTTGTCAGTCTATGATTCTATCAGATCCTTCTCAAAAGCATCTCTTCGCTTCACTTCATTCATGACACCCTTGTACATTTCCGCCCGCCCTGCCAAGCTCGGGCCAAGGATGGCGCGAAAATCCAGATTTGCCCTGCCCTGCCTACCGTATCGCTGCCGGCGGGTGAGGTGAGTGGAATGAAAATAGTGGGCTCGGCAAGGATGTGTTCTGTACCTACCTTAGGTACCTTACCTTACCGTAACGACAACAACCGTCGAGACTCGAGAGGAGGTGGATGATGCCCTCCTCGGCCGGCATCACCGCATGTGCATGTTTGCTTTGTTGGACGAATGATACTCATTCCCAGAAACGCCAGATCCATGGGACCTACCTACCTACCAGCCTACCTAAAGATGTCCCGCCGAAAACACATGCGGGAGAGGGGAAACTCAGCTGATAAGCGAGCTCACAGCCATCAAATGATCGATCTCTCGAGTTCAGTTCTAGCAGTCCAAGTGGATGATGGTAGTTGTCAAGTCGTCCGGGGCTGTAGTGGGCACCCCTGAGGAACGAAACTGCAGGCTACATAAAGCTAGAGGCATGTTTTGGGGGCAGCACTACGTAGCAGAGGATGACTGTCTAGGTAGGTACTTACACTCCTATAGTAGTAACAGTACTGCTTCTACCTAGATACGAGTGTACGTAGGCAATATGGTAGGTATGTATGAATAGACATCAGATCGCAGCAGGCAAGTTATTCTTGTCAGGCGAAGGAGCTGCTTTATTGTTCCTTTCCAACCCTCGAACTCTACTGTAAAGTCACCAGCTAGGGCAGCAGCAGCAGCGGCAGCGGCAACATCATGGCAGCATGGTTCATGATCATGAATGACCATGATCCCCCAACAGTAATGATCACCATGTCAGCTCTTAGTTTCTGTAAAATCCCGCGGCCATCCAGCCATCCAGCCATCATCCCATCGCTTGCCTTCCCTTCCCTGCTCTTCTCACCTGCAGCTGCAGGTACGGAAGGTACCAACCCCAACAGCTCGGCTCGCTTTGTAGCGTCCTTGTCCTTCTCAGCCAAGCCAAGTTCCAGCATTGTTCTGTTCTCCGCCCCACTATCACCATTCACCACCCCCCAGAAGCCAGAAGGTCCAGGGCCCAGGCCATGCCGCCATGCTCTGCGTGTCCTTGCCCAGATCCCTGTGCTGATCAAAATCTCTCCTACAAGAAGGTCGGCTCTCGCTCCACGCCCCCAGCATTCCATCTTCGAATACGCTTCTCAACCTTGCCCTCCTTGGACGTCTAACGACCCACCGTCTTGACGACGCGCGAAACATTATCTTCTATCCTTCTCCCAGGTGGATCGACGACTCCTTGCTTTGCTTTGCTTATCCCCTTCCCTTCCTTTGATCTTTTCATCAAAAAGAACATCAACCAACCACTCGCTCCTTCTTTGATCGCCAGCTCTCGACAACAGTTTGAAGCATTCCTTTTTCATTCTGTATCGAGTCTGCGCTTCTGCACTCCTTATCAGCAAGTTACGAGTCGTCTACTGCCCGAGTTGGCATTCATTCCTTAGGTATGTGGTGGTTGTCGTGGTCGCGTCAGTCGTTGCTTCTGCGTCATTTTTGTTTTTGTTGTGAATCGTTCCTGGCCTGGAGTCATATAAGTCTCGATCGCAGTTGCCGACATAGAACTCCTCTCTATATCCACTCTTCCATTTCTCGTCTCCGAGGTCTTCTCCACCTAAACAGCTTCAAACACCTTCTTTTGGAACCTCTCAAAACAAAAACCTGGTACTAACCGCGGGTCGGTTACAGTTCCCGAAACGCGTCCACGAAATAGAATTGTCCAACTAGAACTTCAAGCAAGATGAAGTATTCCACTTTCATTGCAGCCCTGCCGCTGCTTCAGCTCGCCGCTGCACAACCTCACCGTATGTTGCCGGCTCTCTCTGCTAGGGCACATGACTAATATATCTAGGACGTCGCCATGCCCACGAGCATAAGCTGGTGAAGAAGGACGGAGATGTGGTCGTGACCGTTGTCAACACTGTCTACGCAGAGGCTACAGACGCTCCCCAGGTCATCGTCTATGTTGATGCGGACGGAAAGCCAGTCTCCACCACTACCCAGGGAGTCTCTCCAGCTCAGACCCCAGCTCCAGCTGCTCCCGTTGCACCAGCACCAGTTGCCCCCGCCGCTGAGAACGTTGCTGCAGCTCCCGCGGTGTCCTACTCTGCTGCTTCAGAACCTGTCAAGACAACGTCCGCTCCAGCATCTACTCCAACCTATTCTAGCGGAGAAGACACAGGCTTCGGGCTTGTCTACTCGCCTTACAAGGCTAGTGGCGCGTGCAAGTCACTCAATGAGGTCCAGGAGGACTTCAAGTCCATCTCTACCGAGTACAAGCTTATCCGAACCTACGGTACTGACTGTGACCAAGTCGCCAATGTTCTCGCCGTTGTCAAGGCGCGCAAGATCAAGCTCTTCGCTGGTATCTTCGAACTTAACAACCTTGGCTCCCAAGTCGATACTATCGTAAAAGCTGCCAATGGCGACTGGAGCAACTTTGATACGATCTCCGTCGGCAACGAACTCGTCAACTCTGGAGCTGCTGACGCGCCCACCGTCGTCAAGGCTATCGGAACCGTTCGCGGACTTTTGAAGGCCGCTGGTTACACTGGCAATGTTGTCACTGTTGACACCCTGGTTGCTTCACGTGCCAATCCTTCTCTTTGCGATGCCTCTGATTATTGCGCCGTCAATTGCCATCCATACTTCGATGGTAATGTTGCTGCTGCGGAATCTGGAAACTTCTTGACCACCCAGATCCCCACCCTCCAAGAGAAGCTAGCAAACAAGAACCAAAAAATTGTTGTGACCGAGACCGGATGGCCATGGAAGGGCATCTCCAATGGAGCTGCCGTTGCATCGCTCCCGAATCAAGCAGCTGCCATCAGCTCCATCAAGAAGTCCTTCGCCTCCAACCCAGAGTCGGTCATTCTCTTCACGGCTTATAACGACATGTGGAAGCAGAACACCCGTTTCCAGTTCGAGGCCGAGCAATTCTGGGGCATGGGTGGAACCAATCCTCCATCCGGTTAGATTTCCCGGCTGAAGGATTGTCTCCAGCGCGCTATTATTACTAGAGCACATTCCAGGTCCCAGGATGTGCTCTCACTTCCAATATGGCTGATTTGGCGTTTGGTACTCGGAGAGGCTAGGCAAAACGGAGAATGTGTTGTGGATTGGGTACATTTTATGGTCATGTCTTTATTGTTTGATGTTTTATTTCTGGGAGGATGAAAAATAGGGGATGATTCTTCTTCATTTCTCACCGGATCAATTTTGGTCGCCTTCTTGTACATACTTTGACTGGTAGTAGTTTGACTACCTTACCAATTACATTCTCTGTCCACATTCACACATAGCCCTGAAGATTCAGAGTGACGAGTAAGTTATAAAAACCACTAGAATAGGCGTGGGGTCACATCCACAATTCTGTATGAAGCTTTGGGTACATCTGAGCTCCATTGCCTTAAGCACAGCATTTCAGCAACACACCAATAGTCACTCCACCAAATTGGCCAATTGGGTGAAGCACGTGCAGACATTCATTTCAACCAATGCCGTGCAGTAAAATTGAGGAATTGCTTGAGTCTCTTTCCTCTATTTTATGTATGAGCGGCAGATCTTCTGTGCCATGAACTCGAGGGCGAATTTCCATTGCCAATAGAGACAGTGAGATCCCTCTGATATCCTGTACTACGTTGCTTCCTCGCGCTATTTCGGACCCAGCCAGAACTTCGATTGATCCTCTTCTTCAAGGATGATGTTGCCAGGCTTCGTTCAGCGTATGCCTCGATTCCATGGAGATATTATGTCGGTACTTCAGCCATACTGTGAAAGAGCTCGCAATCAGTATGACATTCAAAAGAGAAACCCCCTGTTGCCTGAGGTGGAGGACAGCACAGTACCAGTAAAGAAATATCAGTGTATTATCACCGTCCAACAGCATGCAAGCAGAAGGAATAACACTTACTCGTAATGCCCGAACTGTTGAGCATGCCCACTCGCTTGGCCCTGCCCATAAACAACGACACCACACTCATTGCACTTGATAGCCATCCCCCCCGTATCAGTAAAGTAATGCTTTGCTTGTAGCTTCTTGCACAATGCCAGAGCCCCCTGTAAAATCTCATCATCTTCTGTCCCCCATACTTTTGTGTCGAACTCTGGGTTTGTAGTCATCGGGCTTTCAGCAATAGTATCGTAGTGGATACCAGAGTACACGAGTATGCATCTAGTCAGAGCATCTTCGTTGAACTTGTCTATCCGCAGAGACTACTCTAGGTCAGCTTGCTTTCTTTGGCAAGATCAAATGGTGGACTACTTGGACATCAATACTGCAGATCTCAATCCCAAAGTAATTCGCCATTATTCCCATCTCGATAGCACCTCCCCAAGCATCAGGTGTCTGGATCCATCTGCAGTAGTCATCCGGCTCCTGTTCGAGAACGACCTTGGAGTATGTTTCTGGATCGGACTGGATAGCTGTAGCTATGATGGACCGAAGCTCTGTCATGCTCTGGTCATCTCCTGGAAGGACTGCTGTGCCAAAGGCTCGGAAGAGGCAGCTATTATCATCGGGCATCACTCGAAGGACTGACGCTATTAGATTTGGCCGAACGGTTATAGCTCTATTTGATTGACACTTACCGACAGTGGTGCCCCTACCTGGCATCGGTAGCTCTGGAACGTCTCCCTCCATAACTTTCCTCTTCAAAGCTACAGGTTTGTTTTCCTTGGAATCTGTAGAAGGACCTCCATCTCGTCGTTGCCCCGATATTTGTACTGAGGAAACGCCTTGCACACCTGCAGCCTTTGTGTCCCCTTTGTCCATGGGCGTATCATCCTTCTGGCTAATCGTAAGCTGTTCCCCGTCCAGTCTCACGCCCAGCTCGGTCAACGGTAATGATTTATCGCTTTGTTCCAACAAGAGGGGTTGCGGGGGATACCCGTACTTTGTGTCGAATCGCGCGATGGATGTCTTCTCCGCGATATGGGAGATTAGGTCGCCGACTGTGGCATCGTCTGGGAGAGTAATGGTGAAAGCTCCCGCAGGTGCTCGAACTCGAGTTCGCATGCTGGTAGTGGGGTTATGTATGGTGAGTAGGAAAGCATTCAAGGTTATGTCAAACAGGACAATTTTAGTGCCGTGATGTCCATGTAGTAATTTAACGCTTCGGATTTGATATTATGTAATGTACAGTGAATAGTTAATTGAGTTGATCACAAAGTGAATCTCTCATGATGAGAGGAGTATAGGTACTGTATGTCAGTGATGTATACAATACCTAATAGTGGCAAGGACAAGGCTTTGCCCGGTAACCGATAAACAACAAGAGGGCAACTTCGCTAGTAGATGGGCATGAGGGGAAGAGGAAGGTGACGACCTGGGCCGTTCAGAAATCAATATTGCTGTACCACATGCGGGAACTCCAATGGGATCAATGGCTACCTAGATAGGGAAAATTTCACAGCTCGTTGATAAAGCAAATCGATCTACGGTCTCCGGGTTGAAGGCTTCCTGGAGGCGAGGCTGTCGGCTTTAGTCATCATTTTCCGGGAACATGTCCAGCGCGCGCGTCGTCGCGAACCTTAAGATCCCAACAACCACATTGCGCCGGCTGTGACACCGAATTGCCAACCACAACAGTTGTGTAAGCTCTTCGGAACTCTCGAGATGTCGTCGCAGGCATCTGTAGATACTGCGCCAGCAGTGAAGCCCAAGATTGAAACAGAGATCAAGGCTGAGGAGACAATTGTTCCCGAGAACAATGCGACTGTTGCAGAGCCATCTCCTAGTCCTGAAGCACCTGCTTCTGGCTCTGCCACAGCATCTGTACCCCCGCCTACACCATTAAAAGAGACGATGGCTGGTGGACTTACAAAGAAGGATTTTGAAGCCATGAATGGGATCCTTCATCGCCTGACAAATTATCGCGACGAAGAGTACGTTGAAGAGCTGCTTTACCCTTTGCCTCATCCCTACTGACTAGGCTTATACAGGGGCCGCGAGATTTCCAGCAGCTTTCAACGTGTTGTCAGCAAGAGAGCACTGCCAGACTACTATGAGATCATCAAGGAGCCTATTGCATTCAGCACTCTCAGAGTATGTCTACCACATACTAGCTTTCATACATGATCACTCACACAAGGCAGGCCAAAATCTCCAAGAAACAATACTCCAATTTCAAAGACTTCGTTCGAGACTTTGCTCTTATCTGCCACAACGCCCAGGTTTACAATCGTCCCTCCGCTCTAGTCTACAGTGATGCAGTCGCTCTCCGAGAACTTTTCAAGGCCGAGCTACAAAAACTTGTGGGTAACAAGAACATCCCTGCTGAGGATGCAGAGTTGCCAGATCTTGGAGAGATTCCCGAAGTTGAAGATTCTCCGCCACCGCTGCCTGAAGACGAGGAACAAGAGCTGGATGAGGATGATGACGAGGATGAAGATGAAGAGGACGACGATGACTCGGATGACGATCGGCCGCGACGAAATCGAAAGAAGAATAGGAGATCCTCTGCGACTGTCAAGCGCGATATTAAGGGAGAAGATGGTGGAAAGGACGACCCCGAATCTCAGAAAAAGCGTGGACGTCCACCAAAGGTCCATACTCCCATGGAGGCCAGAATCAACTCTGTTTTGAAGGGCCTGCGCAAATTCAAGCATTCTGGTAGTGGTGACCTCAAGATCCTCCCCTTCGAGAGATTACCGGATAAATCTCAGATGCCAGAGTACTATCAGGAGATTAAGAATCCGATCGCGATGGACTTGATCAAGAAAAAGGCAAAGAGGAAGAAATATCACTCAGTTGACCAAGCGCTGAAGGACCTGGAACTCATGTTCGAGAACGCCAAGACATATAACCTTGAGGATAGTCAGGTTTACAAGGATGCTGTTGATCTCCAGAACGAAGCTAGAGTTCTGGCGGAGCAGGAGAAGCAGAAGCCCGACAGTGATTTCGTGGACGACGACGGTCGACTTCCAGTGCCCGAAATTCTCTATAATAATGAGATATGGAAAGTGGGAGACTGGATCCATTTGGCGAACCCCAACGACGTAACGAAACCGATTGTTGCCCAGATCTATCGAACCTGGCAAGATCCGAAAGGGGAGAAGTGGATCAACGCCTGCTGGTATTACCGACCCGAGCAAACGGTCCATCGCTTCGAGAAACACTTTTTCGAAAACGAAGTCGTCAAGACTGGTCAATACAGAGACCACAAGATTGAAGAGGTCGTTGATCGTTGCTTTGTAATGTTCTTCACTCGGTTCAATAAAGGTCGTCCCCGAGGATTTCCACCGGACAAGGAGGTCTACGTCTGCGAGGCACGGTATAATGAAGAAAAATTTAAGCTGAATAAGATCAAGACATGGGCTAGTTGTGTTCCGGATGAAGTCAGAGACAAGGACTACGAAATGGACCTATTTGATGTTCCGAGAAAGATGAAAAAGGTTCCCAGTCCTATCAAGCACCTTCTAAGAGAGGATGCCAAAGACGACGACCCTCTTCCCAAACCCACATGGGGCGCTCCGAACGCGCCGCCCATCGTTGGAGCTGTTCATAGACGGCCTCGAGAGTCGAACGTAAGTACCTGGCTCACGCATTGCCACTGGCAAGTGTTTGGAGAATGTAGAGCTAATGAACTCCAGGAATCTCCGCCCCCTGAGCCAACCCCATCACCTCCGCCTCCTTCGCCCGAACCCGTGCGCCGCCCGATAATAGGCGATCGCTTGCAGTACGAGAGAGCAGACTCGGCCATGTCCGGGACTGCATCGAACCCTACCCTTCCATCGCCTCTGGCGAACCAGAGTGTGCCTCAGACTCCTTATGGCCAGCAGTTCGCTCCGGCTCGGCCCTCAGCATCCCCAGCCCCCATGAACCACCAGAATTCATATGGCTCGCATGGCGCAGTCTCTCAATCTAATGTCTCTCAGACACCCCATTACCAGTCTCAAAATTCCTATCAACACACTTCCACCTCTACACCAATAGCACAGCAACCAAACCCACTTGCCACATACAACCATTATCAGGGCAGCAGTACTGCACCACGTCCAACTGCACCAGTCTCAAATCTGCATACTCCTCACGCCGTATACCATCCACCTCGACCGATCGAAGTTTATACGCTACCCGAGATGGCACACAGTGCGATTCCAGCTGATATCCGAGCACAATTTCACCATGATGAATATGGCAGAGTCATCTTCTATACAACACCACCGCTAGATGTCAACCCAATTCCCCATGACAAGCAGGATTTGGGTCACAGTCTCAGATATCTCGCCGACAAGGCTCGTCGGAAGGAGGAAGATGAAAAGAAGCGCAAGGCTCGGGCTGCTGGTTCAGAGATTGCTGCAGGGGAAAGGTTGAAGCGCATGAAGACAAGCACTAACGGAAGAGCTAGTTGGGTAGCATCTCAGAAGCTCGAGGCTCTTCACAGGTGGAAGGAAGATATGGACAGCGGAACAGACGATATGTACAAGCGATTGTATGGCGCTGAATGGAAGGACGCTCGTGATATTGACGTTGCCAAACTGGCTGTTCAGCAGGAACAGGCATTTAAGAGTGGACAGGAACTCAACTTGATCAAGAAGAAGCGCGAGGAAAGAAAGGAGGTCAAGATCGATGGATTCAAGTGGATTTGAAGCCTTGCAATTCTAGGCTACCGGGATTTTGAATTGCTGTATTGTTAATGTACGAACATGGCTTCCGGATATTTAGTGGGGCGTTAAGCGAATACCAATACGATTTCATTGAACACTATCAAGCAACAACAGCCACGTTCCTGCTCCTGTGAGTGGCGCTCCGTTATATTTCCGGCCACGTTGCCATCCTCTGGCAACTTTACGGATATTGATCTAGTCACATTTCGTTCTCACGTTTCGTACACCCATTTCTGCTTCCTGATTGGTAATTGCTATAAAATTCTGTCCAGCTGCCACACCGCAATATTGGTAGCTGATGTGAGGCTTATTCAATTCAGTCTTGAGAGGCTTCGCAGATGACGATGCCTTTCTGAGGGTCTTGGGCCTCCTCTAACCGCTCTACTCGTTGCCAGTTGTCCTAATGTTTCCCAGTGGGCTGACGTTGCATGCTGGCTACGAGCAGTAAGCTTGAGCCTGCAGCATGCAGATAATTGGGCCGGGAGGCGTAGTAATGCCTGAAACACTTAAGTTGACGAATCGATCATGTCCATACAATTGTACAGAGCCAGTCTGCGTTTGTTTGGTTGCTCTGGTTGGCCAAGGATGGTTGTACATTCTCCGAGTGTTTTGTGGGCTGTGTATATGTTGTAGGAGAGATGCAATCTTGAAGATATGGATATAGAACTTATGAGCTGGGGGCGTTGATAACCCATCTCATTGATTCGCGCATCGCTTTACATATCACTCCTCACTACAGCAATCAGATGTCGTCCCCTTTAGGAGCGAGATGATTCCGTGGTAGACTCTGTTGCCTTGGAGCTGTAGATAAAACTACAAGAGAGCTCAGAGAACCTGAAGAGCAGGATATCGAACAGTCACTTGCCAAGGGTGGGTGATCCAATATCGGACGTTGATGCGTGAAGATCCCACGAGTACCGACTGGACTCAGTTGTCTTCTCCTGATGAGAGCACCAATATGGGATGGTGAGCTAAAAGTCTATTACCGGTAATGGTGCTTTCAATAAGAGAGACTACTTTACAGCTAGCGTGAAAAATATACATCGTTCCCTCGGAAAGTTTCGGCCCGAATTACATAGTGTGACCTCACCATCCGAGTTCCTTTACCATACTTGAGATCTGCTTTGCTACGAAATACGCGTCATCTTTCTGAATAAAATGGCCACACCCTCTTGCAATCACCACGCCTTTGCTTCTGCCCTCGTCGGTGATCTGTGTCAGGTCTTTGTTGTATTCTGCCCAGTACCTATACTAGCTTAGTTGAAGTCTATGAATGCGTAGATTATTAGCCCCACTTGCCTATTTGTGATCCTGCTCAGACTCCTTGGAGTCCCCATCATTTCGTAGCTGAGTTCCGCAAACGTCTCAGGATCATGACCCACGACACATAGCAACGGACCGGAGTTGCCAGTGCCTACGAGCCTGGGCAAGTTTGAGTATGGTAGTAAGCTCGGCGAACTGGATCGGTCGAGAGACTCGGCGTTCTTCACTTTCAGATCAAACATGCGAGATAACCTAGTCCGCGCCTCTCGGTATTCCTCTATGGTGCAGTCATCTAAGTGTAAGGCGATGTTATTGAAGCCAGGTGAGTCGGGATCAGGCAGAAAGTCCGAATAGTTAACATTGGCAATGTTCGAATCGAAAAATATCATTCCTGATACGATCCCCTGATGATGTTGTACATAAAGGCGAGCAATGGGCGCCCCGATTGAAGCACACACAAGGAGCAGATGGAGCTTGCCATTTTCAACTGCAGTTCTCGGCATACCAAATTTCGACGCTGCGATAGCAAGGACAATCTCGTGGAGATCATTTGCGACGTCTGACAGGTCATGACCAAGTTCCTTGCCTGGCTGTCCGTCAAGTGGATCCCGAGTAGTAGTAAGACCTTGCCCAAAGCGATCGTAAGTCAGTAGTGCTGGACAAGCTCCGAGCAGATACGATTGAAGAGCACCAATTGCCAGACTCCACGATGCAGCTGGGAGTCCTAGTCCATTGACAAACACTACGAGAGCTTCGTGGGATGAGACCGCTAAGGAAGTGGTAGCTGGGAAAAAGGTAGAAGAGATAGGAGCATCCGGCTTGCTTGGTATGTAAAGATATCCGGGACTTGCGACAGGTAAGGACGAGGACATATTAAGACAATGCACTTCAGCTAACAGGATGTAAAGAGTGTATCTAGCTCGGAAGTGCAGATTCTTACAATTTAACAGATGAAGTGCGAAGTTCGAACAAGACCTCGCAGCTTACTTTGAGCTTAGATTTCTATCCGAAATGCTGCTACTAAGTTTGCGTTAATCAAAGCGCAATGTTACCTTAACTAGGTTTAATTGCCTCACACAGTAGATATCTCGGAAATAGAGTAACCACGTTTGTGCACGTGATAAATTATAATATAAAAAAGTATTTTTAATAAAATGTATTGAGTATGAAGCTCGGCCGCGCTTGTGACGACAGACAGGTTCTTGAGGCTCTGGGAGCTGCACTTCCTAATCGGGTAATAGCTCCACCAAGCGAGATTACCTCGGGAACCCTTTGTATTTAACCCCTATCTCTCCTTACCTTTTTGATAACTTAGTTGTAGGTTTTAAGAAAATCTTTATTATTTTTATTATATTATATTGTGGAGGGGCAAATCCCAAGCAACCACACAACAAGAGAGGGAGCACTCAAGGCATAAGGGTAGACTTGATATAAAAGAACGGTTTGATCAAATCAAGAGATAAGATAAATCTGAGTAGCGGGATTTGTCATTTTGAGGGTGGAAAAAAGAATGTATTAGATAGAAATTATCGTCAGTTGTAGGATAGGTGTTGTTGAAAGGAATGGAAGGAAAGTTGGCTCTTATACCGAAGCAGGCTCGGCAGAGCCGCATCCGATAACGTGACATCCAACCACCAAAATCAAGTGGCCCTGCCACAATATTTGATATGTAAGGCTTTTGCTAAACGCTAGCACTGATTTTTATAAGGTAAGCATTACATTATTTACAACTTTTTACAAGCCCGTCTAAAAAATATTAAACATCTGATCTTTTTTTATTCTTTTATAAATTTCTATTATATAAAAAAATCCTTATAAAAAAGGCTTATACCAAAAATAACTTAATAAATGGCAATTTTAAGACCGACTAATAATAAAAAGTCGATGACATCAACTTCCACTTTTCCTACCTTTTCTTCGACTTAGTCAAGCTAAAGAAATTATATACTTCTTTATACGAGACTACTTTTTAAGCGCCGTGTAAAAAATAAACCTCTTCCTACCAAGCAATTGTTAACTAAAAACGTAAACATATTATTTATTTACTTCCTCCTTCTTATTTTTGCTGGCTTAGCAAACCCATCTTTTATTCCTAATACAATTTAACCTACTTTTAAAAATAATAATACTCCCTTTAGATTATAAATATAAGCGTTGGAAGTAATAAATAAGTATTAGTTAAAAAATGCGAATAGGGTTTACAATTAAAAATAGGCCACAGCTAAATCGACATACGGAAATAGCTAAATCGACATACGCTAAAATTATATTGATTTAGCAAGTACATCTAGTAACCTTGCCCCGTCATACTAATTTGTACTGCAAAGCAAGGACCCCTAATGTTAATCATAAAATTCATAATTACGTAATTATAATTAAGAACTGAAAATTTGTTGGTCCACAGGACCTATACCAAGTGTTTGATGTATCCACGCCAGAAGCTGGCCGGTAGCCGGAGGGGTTTTAGGGGGGTTACGGCTATGGGTATAAATCTTTTGCCTTCTTGCACTCCTTTAGCTAAAAAATCTAAATATATTAAATCATTATTGCACTTATTTTTACTACTTTTATTATTTTTATGATATCATATACCAATGTAAATCCATATTAATTAATAATTAATTTGTATTATAAATAGCTAGGTAATTTATTGAAAAAGTTAATTTGAAAGTTTAATGTTAAGGTTCTTACATTTATATAAGATATTTAACGCGGCCTCTTTTTGATATTAATTCTTTGTTAAACTTGGTTAAAAGGACTTAGCACTTTAATAAAAGTTATAATTCCATACCAAGAGATACGTGTAAATAATAAATAATAATATAGTAGCTATTATTTGATAGTTGCTATATAAAAATTAATGTAATAATTACTTTACAACTATTGTTAGGATAACATTTCCGCAAATCCTTTATAAATTATCGAAATCATTATCGACATAATGGCAAGACTTATAATGGAATTTACGAAATTGTTTTTAAAAAGTGTACTAATATCATTTAATGTTAAAGGAAATCAATAAAAACCAATTTTTTTAAAAAAAACATTTGAAGCAAAAGTTACTTATTATTTAAGGGAGTTTTGGGAGTATACTTATGATAAGCATCTTAATCTTAAGTACGTATTTTAAGATTTTAAGGAATTTTTTGAAGATTAAATAATTATAAATTTCAATCGCATTAAATGATAAGAAAGAATAAAGTTGCAAGATAATCTTAAACAACATAACATTTACATCAAACATAAGAAAAGGAATGCAACAATCTCGCTAATAATGACAACTAAAGTTAAACATAATAATTAGCTTAATGAAAATAAAAAGAAATAAGCCAGCAAATTTGGCTTATTACTGAAGCTAAGGCAAATAAGTCGCGGCTTATTTCTTATACAAGCACTTCAAAGTCTCATACCTTAAACAATTCAAATCATTCAAGACGACACCATAACCCCTTCAGTTGAGGAAATTAACATAAAAATTAGAGATACATAGCTTTAACTATTTCCGATAATAGAAAATAAGAAAAAGGATAACATACCTAAATGCTTAAACTTGCTTAAGTCTTACCATAACAAAAACGGAAATTTTGTTAGAAATTTGTATAATGCGATTTCACTTGTTAAGATTGTAGAGAAGTAATAATCGGTGTGAATGATGATTCTATTGAGGGGGGATTTCTAAGTCCTTATAACTACTCTAATTGCCAAGGCTCGGCTAGCTCTCGTCGCTTTAGTTGCCTATTTAGGCCTAGTATCAAGGCCTCGCATCGCAAGCTGTAAATAACTCTTTTATTTTAAGGAGGCTTTGCGAGCTTTATAAATAACCCTTGTAAAGGGGTTTGCGAGCCTTTTAAACTACCGAAGTTACAGGCTTTGTAGGGGGCCCCTAAGCCTGTAGTTACAGATCTGATAGGGGGTCCCTGAGCCTGTAGTTACAGATTTTATAGGGGGTCCCTGAGCCTGTAGTTACAGATCTGATAGGGGGTCCCTGAGCCTGTAATATCTTTAAATTAAGCGAGCTTTTGTTTATGCCATAAGCGAGGTTATGAAAGCTAAGCGAGGTGCATATTATATTCTTATATTTTAAATATTTGGATTTTGCGTAACTCTTTCATAGCTTTCTTAATTGTTATAGCTCTCTATTCGATTGTTAGATTCGGGGGATTTAATTCCGTTATTTTAAGGTATGCCCCAAATATAAGCAACGTTGGAATTAATCTATTCGATTCAATTGTATCGTTAATAGCTTTTATAACTATTTGCAACTGGTTTGCATCAAATAGCTTTAAGTATTCTTTCGTAACAATTTCGTAAGCATAACGTAATAAATAATAGTACCTTTCCACTTTACCAATTAAATAATATACTTTTATTAAAACAAGTTTAAAAGTATTTCCTACAGATTTAAGTGATGTTTAAAACTCCTTAAAATTAAAATTAATTTCGTAATCATATATAACAAAATCCGATAGGCCAAAATATGTGTCAATCTAAATTAACTTGAATGCATTAAATACAGCCTTAGCCATAGCCAAGCCAGCACCCTTTCGAATAAATCATGCCACCCTAAATCCTGTTACCTCATTTATCATGTAAAGCACTTCACGTTCCCCAAGCTAAACAATATCGATTAGAAGCGTATGATTAAAATCGATATCATCTTGAAATTTAAAGCGAAACCTTTATGAAGCATTTGCATGTTTTTAGCAATGCTTACACATTTCTTTAATCTTCAGCATGATCTTAAAATTAAGATTGTGATTTGCTTGTTTAAGCAAATAATGCAGTTGTTGTACTTATAAGAATATAATATGCACCTCGCTTAGCTTTGCTTAGCTTTCATAACCTCGCTTATGGCATAAACAAAGGCTCGCTTAATTTAAAGATATTACAGGCTCAGGGACCCCCTATAAAATCTGTAACTACAGGCTTAGGAACCCCTTACAAAGCCTGTAACTTCGGTAGTTTAGAAGGCTCACAAACCCCTTTACAAGGGTTATTTATAAAGCTCGCAAAGCCTCCTTAAAATAAGAGTTATTTACAGCTTGCGATGCGATGCGATGCGAGGCTTTGGTACTAGGCCTAAATAGGTAACTAAAGCGACGAGAGCTAGCCGAGCCTTGGCAATTAGAGTAGTTATAAGGACCTAGAAATCCCCCTTCAATAGAATCATCATTCACACCGATTATTACTTCTTTACAGCTTTGCAATTCCTTCCCAAAATTATTTAATTGTTAGATAAGTATCTTTCTTTTTTATGCCAGCTTGTTTTGAAATTATTTAAATATAATCTTAAACTATCAGCTCAGGTATCGCCTTATATATTCCTTTATTTCGAAATTAACCTAAATAGCATTAACAAGTTAAGTAAACGTAAAAGTCTTATTTTGCAAATAATTATAATAATACTTCTACGCATCGCCTTATAGTATGGAAAGAAAAGCTTTATGCTAAATTAACATATTGATAACTAATTTCTAACATAAATCTGTAAAGATACGCAACTTTGCATTCAAGTGATCCTTATTATCATTATATTAAAGCTCTTTTAAGTATATCTTTAATAATACTCCTAAAGTTTTCACTTATTTTAACAAAAACTAATCTATTATATCCTATACCAGCTGACTTAGCTCCGCATATATCCCAGCTCTTTTCCGATATAATAATGGATAAACACTATCATTATATGTGTAAGCATTCCATATTAGCATTAGTTTTAATAATTATTTCTTATTTGATTTTTATTAAGAAAAACGATTTAGGAATTTTTTACTTAATTTAACGATCAGACGGCAAACTGGCTGCTGTTTTCGGGGGTTTTGGTCGCTGCTTTCCGCAGCCGACTTGCCAAAATCTCGCGCCGCCCTAGCGCTCGCGTACCTCATGGCCAAGGCGGCATGGCCCCGGGACCCTGCCCTGCTGCAGGAACACCAACGAAAGCGAGTGGGTCAAGTCATCATTCTGAGAACCGCTTCCCTCATCCTCGCTCCAATACCTTCTCTGAGGGGGAGCAGAAAACGGCCGCCCTCCATCTCCTCGTGACTCAGGATGGCAGTCCTCATATTTGTTCTCAGGATGGCAGTCCTCATGTTTGTTCGTCTTCCCTCCCTCCCTTCTCCATCTCCTTTCCTCCAGACAGACCTCTCATACTCAACTATCACTCCCCCCTCGCTCTGGTCCTCCCCTCCCTCCGCTGCTATTACTTGGGCAGTAGGCTCCTCCTTCACACCTTTGGCCTTGCTTCTGATTGTCATCGCCGCCGTCCCCTTCGACTGACCACTCGCCATGCGTCGTCGCCAACAATCAACACCAAGCCCTCCCTCCTCCTCGTCCTCCGATAGCGATGGATCAGACATCGAGAGTTGCTTTGATACAGGGGATGAGCAAGAGGAGACTGACGTCGATACCGATAGCGATGTCGACGGAGACGACAAGCCAGACCTGGCAGATCTGAAGTGGCTCGCTCGTGAGGAGGATCATACTGGCGCCGTGCCGATGGACGTTGATGCCGACATTGACGGAGATGACGAGACAGATCTG